>OLPA01000734.1_pt1 | contig 29967 bp, 26 predicted proteins | sample 1672811 | NCBI WGS metagenome assembly OLPA01 (sample SAMEA3136726, study PRJEB25190) | human gut metagenome | biome: human gut; feature: human-associated habitat; material: faeces | place: Austria | collected 2013
AAAAGGGGTGTGGGGGAAAGAAACTCTTTCCCCCGCGGGGGTCCAGGGGGCAAAGCCCCTTGGTGCTCTTTCCCCCATTTCTCCAGAGAAATGGGGCCCCGCCCGGGAGGGCACCGTTCCCGCCCGTTCCAACGGCGCCGGGGAAAGCCCACAACGGCCCCCACCTGGGAAGCCCTCGTTCCCGCCCTTTCCAACAGCGCCGGGAAAAGCCTCTCCCACCCCCCTCTCCCCCAAAAGAGGGGGCTTTTTTTCTCCCCTTTTTGGGCACTTTCACACCCGCCGTTGACTTCCCTTCCGGTTTCTGGTACAATGGCTAACATAGTTAGTGATCGTGGGAGTGTCAATGGATATGATGGCAAATTATGAAGGCTTAGCCACAGAATTGCTCCAGGTCAATGAGGACCTCCTCCGGGTGCCCGCCCGGCACCTGATTTCCAAGCTCACCCAGGGGGAGCACTTCGTGCTGAACTATCTTCTCACCCACCGCCACCAGGCCCACCCGGTGGACCTGAGCCGGGGGCTGGTGGTCAGCACCGCCCGGATCGCCGCCCTTCTCAACCGCATGGAGGACAAGGGCCTGATCTCCCGCCTCCCCGACCCCCTGAACAACCGTCAGGTGATCGTCACCCTCTCCCCCCAGGGGCTGGAGGCCATTCAAACCTTTCGTTCCCAGGTGATTCGCTCCGCCGCCCAGATGCTGGCGGACCTGGGCCCGGAGGATGCCCGGGAATTCATCCGCATCCAGAAAAAGCTTCTGGCCAACCAGCGGCCCACCGGCTAACTTGACCCATATTGGATTACCGAGGTGAACCCAAATGACAGATCGAAACCAAGGGGGCGCCCTACGCACCTTCTCCCCGGAGCAGGCGGACAAGCTCTTCCACAGCCCGGCGCTGCGGCACCTGTTCCAGGAAAATGCCTCTGATGAATATGCCCTGATCTGGCTGCTCTCCAAGCATACCAAGGACACCGGCAGCGAGAAGATTTACCTCAAGGACATCGTCCGGGAGCTGAACCTGCCCATGCCCAAGGTCTCCGCCATCGCCCGCTCCCTCCAGAACAAGGGCCTGGTCCGCTGGACCCACGACGGCAACGGGGAGGAGGGGACCTATATCCTGCTCACGGACACCGCCGTGACCTCCGTCCAGGCCCACCGTCAGACCCTTCGCGCCTACCACCAGCGGGTGGTGGCCGCCTATGGAGAGGAGAAATTCCTCCACCTGCTGGGGGAGATCGCCCAGCTGGAGGAGATTATGCGGCAGGAAGCCGAGAAAGTGGGAGGTGCCCATGACCAAGCGTAATGTGGAGGCCTACGCCGCCGCCCAACAGCCCCTGTGCGTCCAGAACGACACCATCCCCGAATCCCTGTTCCAGGAGTACGGGGTCAACCGGGGCCTGCGGGACGCCAATGGCGTGGGGGTCCTCACGGGCCTGACCAACATCTCCAAAATCGTCTCCTTCCAGAACGTGGGGGGCAAGCGCATGCCCTGCGAGGGGCAGCTGTGGTACCGGGGGTACAACATCAAGGACCTCATCGGCGGCCTGGGGCCCCAGGAGTTCGGCTTTGAGAAAATCGCCTACCTGCTGGTCTTCGGCCAGATGCCCACCCCGGAGGAGCTGGCGGAGTTCACCGCCGTCCTGGCCGACTGCCGGACCCTGCCCACCAACTTCACCCGGGACGTGATCATGAAGGCCCCCTCCCGGGACATCATGAACTCCATGACCCGGAGCGTGCTCACCCTGGCCAACTACGACGACCAGGTCAACGGCGGCCTGGGCAACTCCATCCGGCAATGTATCCGGTTGATCTCGGAGTTTCCCATGCTGGCGGTGTACGCCTACCACGCCTACAACCACTATGAGAACAACGACAGCATGTACATCCACCGGCCGGACCCCAGCCTGTCCACCGCGGAGAATATCCTGCGGATGCTCCGCCACGACATGTCCTACACCCAGCTGGAGGCCAAGGCCCTGGACATCGCCCTCATCCTCCACATGGAGCACGGGGGCGGCAACAACTCCACCTTCACCACCCGGGTGGTGACCTCCTCGGGTTCGGACACTTACTCCACCATGGCCGCCGCCCTGTCCTCCCTGAAGGGGCCCCGTCACGGCGGCGCCAACATCAAGGTCATCGAGATGATCCAGGACATCAAGGGCCACCTGTCCGACTGGACCGACCCGGAGGAGACCAGCCATTACCTGCGGAAAATCCTCAATAAGGAGACCTTTGACCACAGCGGCCTCATCTACGGCATGGGCCACGCGGTCTACTCCATCTCCGACCCCCGGGAGCAGATTCTCCGCTCCTTCGTCAACCAGCTGGCCCTGGAGAAGGGCCGCCAGGACGACCTGGCCCTCTACCGGAACATTGAGGTGGAGGCCCCCAAGCTTATCTCCAACAACCGGCCCATCTTCAAGGGGGTCAGCCCCAACATCGACCTGTACAGCGGGTTCCTCTATGACCTGCTGGGCATCCCCATGGAGCTCTACACCCCCCTGTTCGCCATCGCCCGGATCGTGGGCTGGAGCGCCCACCGGATCGAGGAGCTGGTGTGCATGAACAAGATCATCCGCCCCGCCTACATGAGCGTCATGCGGGAGCGGGGATAAGAAGATTCCGCCGGGTTCGACGATCCGTTTGGGAACCATCGGGACACAAGATGCTGCAAAGATTGTGCAAATATCCCCAGATGCCTGAAACGATTCTCCGAAAGGTGATGTAACATGACGGAAAAAGAAATGCTGGAACTCATGAAGCAAGCCCTTGAACCTGTCCATGAAAAATTGACGGTTCTGGATACAAAGATGACTTCCCTGGATGAAAAGGTGAATTCTCTGGATGCCAAGGTGACTTCCCTGGATGAAAAGGTGAATTCTCTGGATACTAAGGTAGCCTCCTTGGATGCTAAGGTGAATTCCCTGGATACTAAGGTGGCCTCCTTGGACGCTAAGGTGAATTCCTTGGATGCCGACGTGCGCGGGATCAAAGTCGTCTTAGAGAACGAAGTCCGCCGTGACCTGAACCTTCTGGCGGAGGGCCACGCTGCCATTTTGGAGCGGCTGCCCTCCCAGGAGGAGAAGGAAGCCTTGGAGGCGCGGATGGACGCCAGGGAGGCGCCCATCCGCCTGCACAGCAAGCAGATTCGAGAGTTGAAAAAAGCGCAATGAGGCGTCCGGACCGGCAGAGCACCCCGGACGCCCCCGGCGGCGCTTGCGCGCCGGGACCCCGATCGTTTGGACAAAAACAGACAGGCGGAGACCGCACCCGATAGCGGTCTCCGCCTGTTGCTCCTTTTCTCCAGTTACAGTCCCTGGCAGCGCCATGTCTCCAGCAAGGTCCGGGTCACCTCCTTGGCAATCCAGGCGGCTTTGTCACAGTTCTGCTCAAAGCACGCCGCGCCCCGCTGATCGGCGGTGTCTGTAAGGGTCCGAACCGCCAGAAAAGGGACCTGATTGACGTAGCAGACATGGGCAACGGCGGCCGTCTCCATATCCACGGAAAGCGGGTGCCAGGCGGCCCGGATCGCCTCCCGTCCGCCCTCGTCCGCCAGGAAGGTCTCCCCTGTGACCATCCGTCCAAACACCACAGGGTGCTCCCCCCGGGCGGCCGCCTGGCGGGCCAGGGCCAGCAGCCTCGCATCCGACGGGAACACGGGGGCCGGCAGCCAGGGGTGAAACTCCGTCAAAATCTCCGGGCTGACATCGTGGTATCCGGCCTCCGTGGCGATCACCGTGTCAAATATCGAAAGGCCCGGCGCCAGGGCGCCGGCGGTCCCCACGTTGAGGACCGCCCCGGCCTGATAGCTGTCAATGAGAATCTGGGTGGCCAAGGCCGCGTTGACCTTGCAGACCCCGCTGAACAGCGTGACCACATCCACGCCGTGGAAGGTCCCCTCATAGAAGCGGAGCATGGCCTTTCGGGTCTCCGTGACCCCTTCCATGTCCGCCAGAAAGGGCGCTGCCTCACTGTCGCTCGGGCACAAAATCCCAATTTTTTGCTTCATTTCCTCGGCTCCTTTCCTACTCTCTTTCCCGGTCTGTCCCACGCCCCGCCGGTGTCACCAGGCTGTGGGCCATCCATCGTCCGCTGCGGTAATACCACAGGAGCACCCCGCTGCACACCACCCAGCCCACCGGATAGCCCAGGGCCACCGGCAGCAGGGTCCCGGCCACCTGGTAGGTGACAAAGAGATAGAGCTGCCGGAAGACCACAAAGGACCCCAGCATGATCACCATGGGCACCTTGGCGTCCCCCGCCCCCCGCAGGGCCCCGGCGTAAATCTGATTGAAGTTGGCCACCAGATAGAAGGGGGAGATCAGGCGGATAAAATACACCCCGTACCCCAGCACCTCCGGCTCCTGGTTGAACAGGGTGCACAGGGGCTGGGCAAAGACCATCAGCGGGACCAAAAGGACCCCCGTCACCACCGTGGCCATGGCCAGGGCACAGCGAATCCCCTGCTTGGCCCGGTCCCAGTTCCCCGCCCCCACGTTCTGGCCCACAAAGGTGGTGGCCGTCACCGACAGCGTGGTCATGGGCAGGATGACGAAGGCGTCGATCTTCTGATAGGCCGCCCACCCGGCCATGCAGGAGGAGGCGAAGCGGTTGACATAGGACTGCACAAACACATTGGAGAAGGAGGTGATGGCCAGCTGCAGGGCCGAGGGCACCCCCACCACGAAGATGTTCCGAAGAATCCCCCGGTGCATCCGCATCCCCCGCCACTGGATGCGGTAGCATCCCCGGGACCGGGTGAGTACCCCCAGCACCAGCCCTGCCGACAGGACCTGGGCCGCCACCGTGGCAATGGCCGCCCCGGCAACACCCCAATGGAAGGACACAATGAACAAAAGGTCCAGCCCGATATTGAGGATGGTGGAAAACAGCAGGAACAAAAGCGGCGTTACCGAATCCCCCATGCTGCGCAAAAAGGAGCAGATAAAATTATAGAAAAGCTGTGCCCCGATGCCCGCGAAGATGATAGCGCAGTAGGTATGGGCCGCGCGGTACACCTCCGGGCTTTCCGGCGTCACATTGATCCACGCCAGCATCGGCTTCAAGAGCAGCAGTGCCAGCCCGGTCAGCAGCACCGTCAGCGCCGCCGAAAGCAGGATCTGCGCCGCCAGCGAGCGCCGCACCCCGGCTTCATGGTGGGCGCCCACCTCCGCGGCCGTCACCACGCAAAAGCCCGCGCTGACACCGAACGCGAACTGCAAAAAGATAAAGATGATGGAGGTGGTATCATTTACCCCGGCCACCTCACCGGCCGTCAGCGTCTGCCCCACTATGGCCGCATCGCTGATGGTATACACCTGCTGCAGCAGGTAACTGATGATAATGGGCAGCGCAAAGGCCAGAATCGTCTTCCAGGGGGTACCCTCTGTCAGGTCCCGCGGCTGAAAAAGCCCCCGCAGGGAAAATTGGGCTGTTTTCTCATTCATATTCTTCACTCCACAGGCCGTTCCCCGGCCTTTCGCATTTTTATTCCTCTAACAAATTAGTCATTATAATCACGCCGCGGCCCGCTGTCAATCCTTGTTTTTCATATATTTTGCTGCAAAATGCTTGTTATGTTTTAGTCAAAACGCCATTTTCCTTTGTGAAATCTCTCCGAATAGCCTTGTTCACGATTTTGTGTTAAATTTCCCAAAAAAGTTTCATTTATTGTTCATAAACGCTTTACAACTTTTCCTTTGCGATGCTCTATAATAAAATCACAGCAAGGGAACAAAAACCCTTAGCTGACCTCCTCAAAAACCCTCAGATTACAGTCAACACATTAACCTCTCTCTTACCTCTATCACACAATTGTCACAAGCACAGAAAAACCGCCGCAGCAATGCGGCGGTTTTTCTGCTTCTTTTATTTCTTTTACCGGAACCAGATAAGATACACGGCCAGTGCCGCCTGTACCGCCATAATGGCCGGCACGCCCCAGCGGAACAGCTTGTGCAGCGTCTTGTGGTGGAATACCCGCATCCCGCAGAACACTCCCACCGAGCCGCCCAAAGCGGCCGTCAGCATCAGCGTCCGCTCCCGGATGCGCCAACGCTCATGCTTCGCTTTATATTTATCGATTCCCATCATAGCAAAGCCCGCCAAATTGGCGATAATAAGATAGCACACCAGCCAGCATACCGGCTCCTTTATCCATTCGCTCCACGGCATATTCCCGCCTCCCTTGCGTTTCTTGGCCTATTATACACCCTTTTTCCTTGGTACACCAGCCCCTCACTGTGGTTTGACAAGCTCCCTCTAATTGATGTAAAATAGATATAGCATATTATAACACTTGAATATAGTCATTCGGCATTTTTCGGGAAAGGCGGTGCAGCATGAAAAAAATATTGCGTTTCCTCATCAGCAGGGTGTTCTGGTTCTCTCTGCTCATCGTGGTCCAAATCGGCATCTTCGCCGTTATCCTGTTCAATATCAGCAGCTACTCCACCTATCTTTACGCCGCCTTTGTGCTGTTCAGCCTTATCATTGTCATCTGGCTGGTCGCCAAGGATGATAACCCCTCCTACAAGATCACCTGGATCATCCTCATCATGACGCTGCCGGTGGTGGGCTGGTTCTTCTACCTCAAGTTCGGCAATAAAACACTGCCTCACCGCTACCGGGAGAAGATCGCCGCCAATGAAGCGGCCCACCCGGCGCTCTTTACCGCTGAGGAAGGCGACACCGCCGCCCTGCTGGAGCAATACCCCCACCACCGCGTCCTCACCGATTATATCCGCAATATCTCCGGCTTCCCGGCCTATGGCGGCACCCAGGTGGAATACGCCCCTCTGGGCGAGGATTTCTTCCGCCAGCTGATGCGGGAGCTGCCCAAGGCCAAGAAATTCATCTTCCTCGAGTATTTCATCCTCGAAAAAGGCCTGATGTGGGATTCCGTCCTGGAAATTCTGCGGGAGCGGGCCGCCGCCGGGGTGGAGGTCTGCGTCATCTACGATGACTTCGGCTGCATTCAGCGGCTTTCCGCCAGCTATCCCAAGGAACTGGCCGGCTTCAATATCAAGGCTGTTCCGTATAACCCCATGCGCCCCAGCATGGATCCCAGCCTTAATTACCGCGACCACCGCAAGATCTGTGTCATCGATGGCCAGGTTGGCTTCACCGGCGGCATCAATCTGGCCGATGAATACATCAATAAGGTGGAGCGTTTCGGCCACTGGAAGGATACCTCCGTGCTGCTGCGTGGCGCCGCGGTGCGCAGCCTTACCCGTATGTTCCTCCAGCAGTGGACCTTGAACGCCGGCAGCGATACCCTCGATCGTCCCGAGGAAGAATACCTCACCGCGCGGGCGCTCCCGGCGCAGGGCTATGTGCAGCCCTACCCCGATTCCCCCCTGGATCACTTTAATGTGGCGGAGAATGCCTATCTGCACCTCATCCAGCGGGCGGACCATTATGTCTATATCACCACACCCTACCTCATCCTGGATAATGAATTTGTCACCACCCTGAAAACCACGGCGGAAAGCGGCGTGGATGTCCGCATCATCACCCCCTCCCACCCGGATAAATGGTATGTCCACATGGTCAGTCGCTCCTATTACCAGACCCTCATCCAAAGCGGCGTCAAGATCTACGAATATCAGCCCGGCTTCATCCACGCCAAAATGTGCCTGTGCGATGACGAGGCAGCCATGGTGGGCACCGCCAACCTGGATTACCGCAGCCTGTACCTCCACTACGAAAACGCCGTGCTGCTGTACCATACCCCCGTCCTTGCCGAGATCAAAAAGGACATCGAAGAGACCCTGGAAAAAAGCCGCCTCATCACCATTGAGGAGCTCCGCAGCAAACTGCGCGGCACCAGTGCCCTGTGCGCCCTGCTTAAGTTGCTGGCCCCCCTCATGTAATCCCCGGCGGCACGGCTGCACTGTTTCTCGGGCCGCCGCCCCTGCGGGGCGGCACGGCCCTCCCCCGCTTCGCCGCGCCGCCTGGCCCCATCCCCTTTTACAAACTGCAAAAAAGAGCCCCCTCACAGGGGCTCTTCCTTTTTGCCATCTATTCGGTTTACAGCTCCGCTATGCCGCCGTTATCCTCCTCCGGGGCCTCCTCCGGCGCGGTGAACGGCTCCTCGGCAGGGGCCGGAGCCTCCATTCCCTGCTCCTCACGGGCCTTGTAGTAATCCTCCGGCGCCACATCATCAATGATGAGCTGATCCGGGTCGGAAACATCCAGCTTCTTCTGCCCCAGCAGATAGTCCTCAAAAAGATACCGGGCCATCATGGTGTCGGCCACCGCCACATAGGGGATGACATACAAAAGCGGGAGCACCAGGCAGCACAGCAGGTACCACGGCAGGAAGGAAAGGTAAAATCCTACGATCTGCCAGCGGCGGCCGCGGGTCAGCGCTACCGAAAGCCTTGTCGCCTCTTTTACGGTGTAGTAGTACCGGTCGCACAGCAGCAGGTTGGCCGCCATGTACCGCGCGCCAAACCACCAGGTAAAGGGCAGCGCCACCAGCATCAGCACACTGCCAATGACCACCAGCGGCACCCCCAGGGAGCGATTCTCCCACAGGTTGGCCGCGCCTATCGCCATCATCGCCGTCGGGATCGCCTCCACCGCGATGGCGAACAGCCCCGTCTTTACCGCCACGGTAATGCTCATCCATACGCTGCGGTACCACGCCGCGTTATCAAAGGCCCAGAACAGCTCCCCAATGGAATTGCTCCGCCCATCGGAAAGCTCCAGCGCCCAGTTGGCGGCGCCCAATGTCAGCGGTGCCATAATGCACAACTGCACCAGCGAAAGCAGGATGCTCAGCGCCACCTCATACCAGGTCACATCGGCGCCCTCCGCCAGCCACCATTCCATATAGCCGCCCCGCAGCAGATCTATGCTGATCTCCACCCGGTGAAAGCCAAAGGCGGAAAAGATCGCATTATCCAAAGCGCCCAGCACCGCGCTCACCGCCACCATGATCACAAAGATCAGAATGGCCCGGCCCCAGTTATTCCTTAGGCACTTTTTCGCGTTAAATTTTATGGCCTTATTCAGCGTCATTGTTCCTCATCCTTTCTTTTCGGTCCCATTATCGCAGGCGGTCACCGCCCCGTGCGGCAGAATGCCCGCCACCTCCATTAGGTGGTCGTTCTGCCAGATCTGCGGATGCACAAAGCAGGTAAAGCCCCGCCCGCCGCTGGTTTTCCAGAACTGCAGCGGCTGCCGCGGCAGCCCCAGGGTGGACATCAGCGTAGCAATGACACCGCCATGGGTCACCACCGCCGCCTCAAAGATCTCATTTTGCGCCATGTAATCTATCATTGCGGCCACCGCCGCCTGGATCCTTATCAAGAACTCCTCGCCGCTTTCCCCCTCCGGGGGCTTCTGGTGGTGAGAATCCGCCAGCCACCGGCCAAATTCCGGGTCGTCCTTCAGCTCTTCCAGGCTCTTGCCCTCATAGACGCCAAAGTCCATCTCCGCCAGCTCGTCCACCACCATCAGCCGGCTCTCCGGGTAGAGAAAATCCGCCGTCTGTAAACAGTGCGGCAGCGGGCTGCTGAATACCACCTCCGCCGAGGGGTAGTCATATTCCCGCCGCAGCGCCAGCAGCTCCCCTATCCCTTCAGCCGAAAGCTCGGAGCCGGTGCGCCGTCCCATATAGACGCCCTGGCGCTGGTGTTCGGTGCGGCCGTGCCGTATAAAGTGCAGCACATAGTTCTTCATGCCTGCTCTCCTTCCTGCGTTCTTTCCTTTTTCCGGATAATATTATAGCACAGTTTTGGTGTGAAAGGAACTCCTCATTATTTAATATCACAAAATTTCGGGACATTTCTGATGGGATTTTACAAACTTTAAGGAAACTTTCATTTCTTCGACATTTTTGGTTTACAAATGTCCCTTTCCCCATTATAATGATTTATACTATCTGTAATAATGTTAGATTTGAGGTGTACGCCGTGGCCGCGGAATTTTCCCGTTTGCTTACTCTCCTAAGAAAAGAAAAGGGCATCAGCCAAAAGAGTGCCGCACAGCAGCTTGGGGTCTCCCAGGCTTTGCTTTCCCATTACGAAAACGGCATCCGGGAATGCGGTCTTGATTTTCTGGTGCGCGCCGCCGATTTCTACGGGGTCTCCTGCGATTACATCCTGGGTCGTACCCCGGACCGCAACGGCCTCACCCTCACCATCGAGGAGCTGCCGGAAAGTGATGCCGCGGGCAAGGAGAACAGCTTCCGCAATGGCGTGCAGTGCACCCTTAATAAAAAGCTTATCACCAATTCCCTTAATATCATCTTTGATCTCCTGAACCGCAGCGGCAGCCGCGCCCTCGTCACCGAAGTCAGCGATTTCCTGATGCTCGCGGTCTACCGGGCATTCCGCGTCCTGCATGGCGCCAATGAGAAGAACCAGCCCGCCATGTTCAAGCTGAACCGCCTGATCGCCCATCCCTATTCCGCCGCTATGATGCAGGTCTGCCAGGCCAATGCCGAGCAGATCGCCGCCGGTAAACCTGCCGAGGGCATGGACCCCATCACCCACCCGGATGCCCTGGCTCTCTCCACCGAATCCCTCAGCCGGGATTACCCGCTGTTCGCCCCCTCCCTGCTCAATCTTGTCACCAATGCCGAAAAGCGGGTGCTGGCCGCCAATGCCCCCACCGACCGCAAATAATGATTCAACCTTTTCCTCCTCCGCCACCCGGCGGGGGAGTTCTTTTTTCTCTCCGCCGCCTTCCTCAGTGCACCGCTCCAAAAGACTCCCCTATGTAAGGAGTAACGAAGTGGCACGACGCAGCCGTGACTGAGGGGTTGCTGGCGCAAATTATAGAGTTGGTTTCATCTTGCCTTCTGCGTTGCGAAGCCTCCGGGATGTGACGGCTCATGCCCCCCATTTTCCCATTTTTAGGATAACCCCTCCCGCGCGCGCGTACCCATGCCCGCCTGCGCACACATGCGCGATACGCAATTTCCCCCGGAAATTCCTGCTTCCTTTTCGTAGAAAATTTTCCTTTTTCGGCCCGACGAATTTACACCCCGTTCATTGACAGGCTGCTGGAAAAAGACTACAATGGAAGATGGTAGATTGGGTGTTTGTACCCAAATGGCCGGAAAGGAGGAACCGCCATGAAAAAGCTCATCTGTACCCTGGCCCTGGGGGCCGGTCTGCTGCTGGGTCTTTCCGGCTGCGATCTTTACCAGCCCGATGTCGATTCCCTCCTCACGCCTCCCGTCCTTTCCGAGCTGCAAACCGAGGTGGATGAAGCCCTGCGGGATGTGGTCGGCCAGGAGCTGCGGCTGTGCTACCCCGCCGGCGGCAGCTACCGCTCCCCCTACATTTTCACCGATCTGGACGGTGATGAAGAGCAGGAAGCCGTTGTCTTTTACACCGTGGAGGATGAGCCACTGGTCTACCTGCAAATTCTGGATAAATCCGACGGCCGCTGGCGGGCCCGCAATGCCCTGCCCGGCACTGAGGGCGAGGTCCTTTTCGTGGATTTCAGGCACCTTTCCGGCGATGGCGCCACCGACCTTTTGGTGGGCTGGCGGGAACCCGACCGGGAATTTGATACCCTGTACCTGTACCGCTACCGGGATGCCGCCCTTTCGGAGGAATTTCACATCAGCTGCGATGGCATGGCCATTGCCGATTTTGACGGCGACGGCTATGAAGAACTCATAGCGGCCACCGTGGATGGCGGCGTCACCCTGCAGTACATCGGCTGGAGCGGCGTCGGCATCTCGGTGCTGGATTCCGCTTACAGCTCCCTGCGCCTGCAGAACATCCTGGAATCGGTCACCGGCCTCATCGCGCAGGAGCTGCCCGGCACCGTTTTCTCCGGCCGCATCAATGCCGATATGACTGCCTCCCTTCTTGTGGGCGTGCAGAACGGCCGGCTGGTCCTCCCGCAGGAGGAAGCCCCCGCCGGCTATGCCGATGGTTACTGCTACTCCGGGGCCTCCCCGGCCGATATCAACGGCGACGGCATAGTGGAGCTGCCCTGGAGCGCCGTTGTGCCCGGCTCCGCCGGCAGCAGCCGGGAAGAGACCCGCTATTTTACCGAGTACCGGACCCTACAGTACGGCAGCTATTCCACCGTGGCCGCCTGCTACCAGAATACCACCGATGGCTGGCGCTTTATCCTGCCGCCCGCCCTGTACGACCAGTACTGGATGGATGCCCTGACCCTTTCCCGCCGGGCCGAGACCAGGGAGGTCATTTTCCGGCGGTACACCGGCAGCCTGAATGAAACCGGCGAGGAATACCTGCGGCTGCGGGTGGTTTCCGCCGCCGAGGGCACCGAGCCGGAGGGCTACACCCTGCTGGCCACCCGCGGTCAATTTGCCTACTACGCTTTCCTGCCGGCCGGCAGCCCCATCAGCATGACACAGGTGGAAGAAGGCTTCTCCCTGCTGGGATAACTGCTGTCCCAGCCCTGCACCGGGAAACCGGCAAAGCGCCAGCCGATCCCCTATTGGGCTTAAAATTCAAGCAGAGGGAAAACGGCTCGCTAAAAACCAACCGGCAGCCCGTCGGCCGCGGCCAGGGGAAAAACAGCGTTCTCCCTACTGGGATCGCCGCCCTGCGTCGGGCGATGGCCAATCCCCTCCCCCAGTAAAACCAGAAGCCGGAAAAAATATCGCAATTCTCCCCCATGGGGTTCCCAAAAAACCAACACACAGGAGGTAAAACTTATGGCAGCACCCCGCAAAATACTCATCTGTGAGGACGAGGACGCCATCCGTGAATTTGAGGTCATCAATCTGCAGCGCAGCGGCTACGAGGTCGTGGATGTCAGCTGCGGCGAGGATGCCATCCGTGTCTTTGATGAGCAGGGCGACAGCTTTTCGGTCGCCATTCTGGATATCATGATGCCCGGCATCGACGGTTTTGCCGTCTGCAAGCATATCCGGGAGAAAAATAATACCCTGGGCATCATCATGCTTTCCGCCAAAAGCCAGGAGATGGACAAGGTGAACGGCCTGATGCTGGGCGCCGATGACTACATCACCAAGCCCTTTAGCCCCAGCGAGCTGGTGGCCCGGGTGGATGCCGTTTACCGCCGGGTAAGCATGAGCAGCGCCAAGCAGGAGCCGGAGACAGAACTGCGCTCCGGCCCGTTCCAGCTCAATATCCGCAGCCGCAGCCTGACCCGCGACGGCCAGAAGATCGACCTGACGCAGGTGGAATTCCAGCTGATGGAGCACTTTATGCGCAACCCCAATGTGGCCCTGGACCGCAGCGCCCTGCTGACCACTGTATGGGGCGACAGCTACTTTGGCGATGACAAGATAGTGGATGTGAATGTGCGTCGGCTGCGGATGAAGATAGAGCCGGAGCCCAGCAACCCCAAATACCTCACCACGGTGTGGGGCTTTGGCTACAAGTGGGTGGAATAAGCCGCGGCCGGCCGAAAAACGGAGGATGGCAAGAAAGAGGGCCGCAGGCAGGCTCTTGTCCGGTGAAGGCGGACTGATGCCTGTCAAGGCTCTCTGACGCCGCCAGCGCCGGTTTTCGCCGGACGGAGCGTCCCAAAAAACGAAGCGGAAGAAAGGAGGCGGAAAGCCGATGGCACCACGCAGCAGCATCACCAAGCGGTGGTTACTGAATAGCTTTGGCATTATCGTGGTCATCATGGTGGCAATGGTCATCGGTGTTTCCGCCGCCATGCATTCTTTCTACTACAATAGCGCCTCCCAGTACATCCGCACGCGGGCGGCCGCGGTAAGCGCCCGCCTGGAAAGCGCCGCGGCCGATGCGGGCAGCGACTTTAATGCCCGGCTGTATGAGCTGGTACAGGATTTTGAGTACAGGGACCGCATAGAGCTGATGGCCATAGACAGCGAAGGGACTGTGTTCCTCACCTCCAGCGGATTTGTGCCGCAGGATACCACCATGCCGGACCTGGCCATGGCAAGGGAAAACGGCAAAAGCGGCTCCTTTACCGGGCGGTGGGAGGGCCAGAAGATCATGGCGGTCACCGTGCTTTCCTCCCTTTCGGGAGAGGACCTGCTGGGGCTGCGGTATGTGGTCTCGATGCAGGCCATCGACCGGCAGCTGACCCTCATTACGGTGTTCGCTTCGCTGGTGGCGCTGGCCATCCTGCTGTTTGTGCTGTATACCAGCAGCTACTTCATGAATTCCATCATCGCGCCGGTGGGCGAGGTGAGCCGGACCGCCCGGCAGATCGCCCAGGGCGACTTTGATGTGCGGCTGGATACCCACAATGACGATGAGATCGGCCAGCTGTGCGCCTCCATCAACAATATGGCGGAGGAGCTGAGTAACGCCGAGCAGGTGAAAAATGACTTCATCTCTTCGGTTTCCCACGAGCTGCGCACCCCGCTGACCGCCATAAGGGGCTGGGGCGAAACGCTGCTGAGCGACGACGACCTGGACCCCGAAACAAGGCGGAAGGGCATGCAGGTCATCATGGGGGAGACGGAGCGGCTTTCCCAGATGGTGGAGGAGCTTTTGGACTTTTCCCGCATCCAGGGCGGGCGGATGGTGCTTACCCGCGAGAATGTGGACCTGGCGGCGGAGCTGAGCGATGTGGTGCTGATGTACACTGAGCGGGCCCGACGGGAAAACAAGACCCTGCTGTACGAAGAGCCGGAGGGCGTCATCATCGTTTATGCAGACCGCAACCGGCTGCGGCAGGTGTTTATCAATATCTTGGATAACGCCATCAAGTACTCCGACGGCGGGGACACCGTGGCGGTGACGCTGACCACCATAAGCGGCAGCGCCGTTATCTCGGTGGCGGATACCGGCATCGGCATCGCGCCGGAGGAGCTGCCGAGGGTGAAGGACCGTTTTTACAAAGGAAAATCCTCCCGCCGCGGTTCCGGCATAGGGCTGGCGGTGGCGGATGAGATCATCAATATGCACGGCGGCAGCCTGAAGCTTACTTCCCGCAAGGGAGAGGGCACCACCGTGACCATTACCCTGCCGCTGGCAAGGGGCTGAGAAAGGAAATAAACATACCCATATGGCAAACGAAAAGAAGAAAACTTCCATAGGCGGACAGGCCCTGATTGAGGGCATTATGATGCGGGGACCGTTCCTGACGAGTATGGCCACCCGGCTGCCGGACGGCAGCATAGATGTGGAGACCTGGAACACCCACAAGGGGGGGCAAAAGGCGCACTGGACCCGCCGGGTGCCCTTTCTGCGGGGCATCTTCAATATGGTGGATTCGATGGTGGTGGGCTACGGCTGCCTGATGAAGAGCGCCGAAAAGGCCGGCGTGGAGGAGGAGCCCACCAAATTTGACAAGTGGCTGGAGGAAAAGCTGGGCGATAACCTGATGAAGGTACTGGGCGGTGTGGCCGTGGTGCTGGGGGTGGCCCTGGCGGCGGTGCTGTTTATCTTTATCCCCACCGGGCTTTCTTCCCTGCTGAAGCCGCTGCTGGGCGCCGGCATTGGGCTTTCGCTCTTTGAGGGTCTCATCAAGGTCATCATCCTGGTGGGATACATGTGGCTGTGCAGCCGCATGAAGGAGATCCACCGGGTCTTTGAGTACCACGGGGCGGAGCATAAATCCATCGCCTGCTACGAGGCCGGACTGCCCCTGACGGTGGAAAATATCCGGCCGCAGCGGCGGTTCCACCCCAGATGCGGCACCAGCTTTTTGTTCCTGGTGGTGTTTATCTCCATCATTGTGGGCTCCTTTATCAGTTGGGATAACCCGGCCATCCGGATGCTGCTAAAGCTGGCGCTTATCCCGGTGGTGGTGGGCATCAGCTATGAGCTCATCAAGCTGGCGGGCCGCTCCGACGGGATTCTGACCCGCATCATCTCGGCACCCGGCATGTGGCTGCAGCGCATTACCACCTGCGAACCGGACGACAGCCAGATAGAGTGCGCCATTGCCGCCCTGGAGGCGGTGATACCGGAGGACGAAAATGCCGACCGCTGGTAAAGGCACCTATCGGGAGCTGCTGCGGCAAGGGGAGCATCTGCTGCGGCGGCGGGTGCACCCAGCCCCCTGCGACGATGCCGCGACGGACGCATTCCTGCTGCTGGAAAAGGTGAGCGGGCTGAACCGCACCAACTACCCCCTGAAAAAGGATGCGCGCTATCCGCAGGCCGAACGGGAGGAATACCTTGCGCTGCTGCGGCGGCGGGCCGCCGGGGAGCCGGTACAGTATATCCTGGGGGAATGGGACTTTATGGGGCGGGACTTTACGGTAGGCCCCGGAGTGCTGATCCCCCGGCCGGAAACCGAACAGCTGACGGAGGCGGCCATAGACTACCTGCGAAAACGGCCAGAATGCCGCGTGCTGGAGCTCTGCGGCGGCAGCGGGTGTATTGCCATTACGGTGGCGAAAACGCTGCCTGCGGCTAATGTGACGGTGCTGGAGCTATCCCCGGAGGCGATGGAGTACCTGCGGGCCAATATGGCCCGGCATAAGGCGGACAATGTGACCGCCGTGCAGGGCGACGCCCTCTGCCCTCCCCCGACGATCCAAGGGCCGTATGACGCTATCCTGAGCAACCCGCCCTATATTGCCAGCGGCGAGCTGCCCACCCTGCAAAGGGAGGTGCGGCGGGAGCCGGCTATGGCGCTGGACGGCGGGACCGACGGGCTGGACTTCTACCGGGGGTTTAATGACATTTACCCGCGGATGCTGGCCCCCGGCGGGCTGCTGCTGTATGAGATAGGCGAGGAGCAGGGCGAGGCGGTGGCCGCGCTGCTGCAAAACGCCGGACTGGAGCGGGTGACTATCCTGCGGGATGTGTACGGCCAGCCCCGGAATGTACTGGGCTATGCCCCCGATAAAAACTGAAAAAGGGTAAAAAATAATCCCCCTGTATGCAGCCATTTCCCTGCATTTGGGGGTTTGCCGTTTTTATATCCATTTGCGCCCGGGGTTACGAGGCGAGATCCAGCATCTTCTCCTTTACATCGGTATAATTGACATGGCTGTAAACATCCAGGGTGACGCCGGCCGAGGCGTGGCCCATGAGGTACTGCACGCTTTTGACATCCAGCCCGCGGCGGACCAGGCCGGTGCAGAAGGTGTGGCGCAGGATGTGCGGGGTGAGGGCGGCGATGGGGATGCCGCCGCTTTGGGCGTAGCGCCGATGGACATTGCGGAAGATGCGGTCGAAATCGACGCCATGCAAGGGGCGGGAGCCATTAAGGCAGGGAAATAAAAAATGCCGCCGCTGACCGATGACCTGACACCGGCCGAACTGACGGGCCACGAGGATGCGCCGCTGGAGCGCTTCTGCCGCGGGGGCGGTGAGGGGGATCTTGCGGCAGCTTTTTTCGGTTTTTGGGGGCGCCCACACCATACCTCCCTGCTCCGGGGAGTAGTAGACCTGGTGATCGACCTGGAGATAGCCGCTGTGCAGGTGGATATCCTCGACCGTAAGCCCGGCGCACTCCCCTGCCCTGAGACCGGTATGCAGGAGGATCAAAAACAGGTCGCGGTAGCGGCGGCAGTAGGTATCCTGCTCCATGAATTCCAGAAGGGCGGCCTGCTGCTGCGGGGTGAGGGCCTCCCGCTCCTTTTTGGGCTCCCGCTGGAGGAAGCCCAGCCGGAAGGAGAAGGGATTCCAGCCGGCGGTGCCTTCTTCCACGGCGTTTTTGAACACCGAGGAGAGGAAGGAATGGTCGTTGCGGATGGATTCGTAGGAAAGGCCGCCCTGCTGCAGACGGGTGAAATAGAGCTTGCAATCCCCCACCGTGACATCCTTGGCCTTGCGGCTCCAGAGGTCATCCGGCTGCAGGTGGGCGATGGTATTGCGGTAGCTGCGGCGGGTACGCTCCCGCAGGTTGGGGCGCAGCAGCATGTGGCGTTCCACCAGCTGGCCCACGGTGGCGCTGCCCCCGGTGGAAAGGCGGCCCAGCAGCCGCTGGCGGGCGATCTCGTCCTCCTTTTGCCGGAGGGCCTCCAATGTGGGGGCATAGCGGGTGCGGCGCTCGCCGCCCTCACTCCAGCGGAACTGGTAGCTGCCATCGGGGCGCTGGCTTTCTCCGGTGCGCAGCACGCGGCCGCGGGTGTCCTTGCGTTTTTCGGTTTTTTGTACTTCTTGCATACACATTAACTCCTTTCTCGGCGACAAAATTCGCCGGTATTCCCCATTCTACACTATTGGGACATATTTTTGGAAGAGTTTTTGCGCTTACACCACCGGATGGTGTAATTTTTTTCGCGATTTATGTAAATTAGTGTAAATATTACAATTTGGTAACGGTACAATTTTCTATTTTGCATATTATATGGATTAATTTGGGCCATGTTGGGAGATATTCGGAACAAAAACATTGTGATTTGTGGTTTGCAGGGGTGGCAAGATGGACTTATCCCAAGCCAAAAGAATGCACCATTTACACCACTTTTTACACACAAATTTGGGGTTGGGTGGTGTAGGAATGGTGGCTGAAAAGCCTTTGATTAAGCGGGTTTGCGGCCTTTCGCTTAATTATAGGAGGAAATCACAATGAAAAAAGTACTCGCACTGGTACTGGCTGTCATCATGGTTTGCACCATGGCTATGGCTGTAAATGTTGGCGGCACCACTACCGTTACTCCCCCCACCTCTAGCTATCAGTATTCTAAAGTTATCAATCCCGGTCAGTCCATCATCTTCGATAAGGGCGATTTGACCAACGGCACTTCTGTTACTCTTAACGACGATGATATCAAGGATGGCAAGATCAAGGTTACTGTCGCTTTCGAGCGCGGCGCTGACAAGATTGCTTCCCAGGGTTGGGTAAAAGATGGCGCTGACTGGAAGTACATTCTCACCACCAAAGAGGGTGTTGTTGCTGCTGACGGTACCCCCGACATCATCATCGCTTCCATCGTAGTTACCAAGACCGGCGTATATGCTCCTCTCAACGAGATGAAGTTTGTTGGCACCAAGGATGGCAAGACCACTTATGCCTATTCCAACCTCGTTCTCCCCAATTTGGGCACTGGTGATAAAAACACCATGAGCTTTATTATGGATCCCACCAACAATGTTGGTCTGTGCCTCGGTTTCGACTATGGCTACAGCACCGGCAAGATCGTTCTGGACGCCAAGGGCAATGGCTATACCGCCAATCCCACTGTTACTGCTGGCATCCTGTACAGTGTTGAAAGAGATGCTGTTGTCAACGCCAAGTTCTCTGCTGTTGCTGGCGCTGCTGTTTCTCCCTTCACCTACAGCTATACCCTGAAGGCCGGCGAGACTGTTATGTTCACCGAGCTGGGTGCTGTTGACACCTCCACCACTTCTGCTGCCGGCAAGGCTCTGAACAAGAACCTGCTTGACCATGATGCTATTGTTGTTGACTCTTTCGGCACTGCTGGTCTGTATATGCCTAACAAGGCTGTGACCCTTGCTGTTGACAACGCCAAGGAGGGCTACAAGCTGTATATGGTTAAGGCTGACGGTTCCGTTGTTGACCTGAACGCCAAGTTCGACTCCAACAAGGTTCTGACTGCTACTGCCGTTCTCACCGGTCCCGTTATCATTACCGATAAGGCTCTGACCGCTACCGGCACTGCTGCTGGCTCCACCACCACCAACCCCGGCACCGGCGCTAACGATGTAGTTGGCGTAGCTGCTGCTCTGGCTGTTGTTGCTCTGGTTTCCGGCGCTGCCATCTCCCTGAAGAAATAAGTTAAGCTAACACTTGCTTAATTCTCATTGAGACAACAAAACACCCCCCGGTTTCTCCAGCCGGGGGGCTTTGCTGTGTCCTGTTGTGCTCATCACACCGCTACACGCCGGCCGCCGGGGTGTAATCGGTAATGGCGATCTCGATATTCAGCTCCGGCACGGCGATGCCCGTGGGATAGCCGGTATCCTCCGATAGCGTCACCTCATAATGGAAAAATGTGCAGTCTGCCGTAGCCGTAATATGCCCGTTCTGCCGGGTGATGGTCAGTGCGTCCGCCCCGGCGAAGGCCCGCTCCATCACCGCTGCCAGCGCTTCCTCGTGGATGGTGTGATCCTGCAGGTCAATGACGGTATCGCCGTAGATCATTTGGGAGCCCTCCGGCCCCAGCACAAAGCTGAGTCCCAGCAGCACCTCCGGCTCCGTCAGTGTAATGCTGAACACCTCGCCGGTCTTTTCCACCTCGGCGCAGCCCTTTATATTTTCGTAAGTAAAGGCCGCCGTGAAGCGGCAATCCGCGGTCAGTCGGGCCTGTATTTCCTCCGGTGTGATGCAAGGCTCGCCCCCCTTGGCGCAGCCGCCCAGCAGCAACAGGCACAGGATCATTGGCAGGATTTTTCTCATGCGCTCGCCCCCTTGCCCCATGCTATGCCGCCGCGGGCGGGGATATGCAGGCGCAAGAAAGCCCCCCGGCTGGAGAAACCGGGGGGTGTTTTGTTGTCTCAATGAGAATTAAGCAAGTGTTAGCTTAACTTATTTCTTCAGGGAGATGGCAGCGCCGGAAACCAGAGCAACAACAGCCAGGGCAGCAGCTACGCCAACAACATCGTTAGCGCCGGTGCCGGGGTTGGTGGTGGTGCCGGGGGTGGTGGTGGTGCCAACGGTACCAGTAGTGGTCAAGGTTTCGGTAGTGACGAGAACAGTGGTCATAGCGGGAACGTTGAAGGTCAGAACGCCATCGTTGTTAGTAGCAGCAACAGACAAAACCTTGCCGTCAACACCCTTTGCATATACCTTGTAAACAGTGTTAGCATCAACGCCCAGAGCAACCTCACCCTTTGCGGGCATATTGTAGAGGTTAGCGAGGAGAGCCTTGGGAGCTACATTGCCGGAATAGCCCTTATCCTTGGCAGGATCAAAAGTGATTGCAGTATCCAGGGCGTAGAACTTCATGCCTTTAGTAAGAGTATAAGTCATGCCGTTAACAGTAACCTCAAGAGCAGCAACATCCTTGCCGTTCTTATCCTTCAGAGAAGCAACAACATTCACCTTGCCGCCAATGGGAGAGAAAGAGCTGCTGTCGTTTTCAACAGGATTGAGCTCTTCCTTCTCATAGCCGAAGGAATAACCGAGAATTTCATCGGGTTTAGAAGCCTTCAGCAGGGTAACAGCATTATAGCCGGTAGCCTTGAAAGCTACACCAGAAATCTGGATCTCGGGAACGGTAGTATCAGCAATCTTGTTCAGATCGCTCTTGAATTTAATCTGATACTGATAAGCGTTGGCAAGATCGCCAGGGCCAGTCTTAACCCAACCCTGGGACTCAACATATTCAGCGCCCTTTGCGAAAGTAACAGTAACTACATTGTTAGCAGGAACAAACTTGTTGTCTTTGTTGTAATAGAGAACTTCCTTACCATCGGCGTCTTTCAGTTCAAAGGTAACAGTCTCACCGGGCTTGATGTTGGCAAGAACAGGAACTTTGCCAGTGGAAGCACCAGGCTGCGCAGGATCAGCAGGCTTAATGGTAATAGCCATAGCCATGGTGCAAACCATAACAACAGCCAGTACCAGTGCGAGTACTTTTTTCATTGTGATTTCCTCCTACTATTACAATGTTTTTCAAGCATCTTTTTGCGTGAGATAGCATAGAATAAGGAAGTTAATCTTTGCATAAAGGAGCATTATCATGCCAGATAATAACACAAACGCATATGATTATGGAGAAAGCTGGTTTTCGGTGGCTGGCGATGTGGATGATTTCATCTTTTACGAGGCAGAAGGACAGGAAAAAATATCCTCCGAGCGGTGAGCGCCCGGAGAATTTTTTTCGAAAGTGGTGTAGAATTGGTGTAAATTTTCGCTCATTCTTCCGGCGCCAAATTGCCCAGCCGCAGTCGGTGCGGTTCCATCATCTGGCAGCCGATGTGGTACTGCTGCCAACCGTCTGTATGGGCAAAAAGCCCATGATCATCGCTTCCGCTGGTGATGAGCAGTCCTTTTTTTTCGCAAAAGAGCGCCGTCTGCGTGGCAAAAATTTTGCTATGCGTGGGATAATAGGCCTCGATACCGCCCAGTCCCAGCGCGCACAGCTCATTAAAAGTGGTGTATAAACTGGCTAGTTCCATCCCGGAAAAATAATTGCCCGGATGGGCCAGCACAACGGCACCGCCGGCCTCCCGGATGGCGGTGATGACCTCGGCGGCCTGCGGAAAGGGGTAGGCGGTGTAATCCAGGCCATAGCGGGCATACAGGGGCATTCCCTCGCTCAGGGTCTGGGTCACACCTTTTTCCTGCAGATAGTGCAGCCCGGCCCAGCCGCCTTTTTGCGGGTCGTAGTGGTAATCCCGGTACTCCTCCACACTCAGCTGCGGGTATTCCGGGGCCATTTTTTCGATGAGGTCCACGCTCATTTGCAGCAGCAGCTCCCGGCTGCGGTGGGCAATGGCGGCCAGCTGCGGCGTGGGGGTAAAGTCATACCCCAGGATATGCAGGTGATACCCCTGCCAGCGGCAGTCGAATTCCGCCCCGCGGATGGACTGTACCCCCAGGTCCTCACAGGCGGCCGCAAAGCGCTCACAGCCCAGCCAACTGTTGTGGTCGCACAGGGCGGCCAGGCCTACGCCGCTATCCCGGCAGGCCAGCGCGGCCTGCTCCGGGGTTTGGGCGCCATCGGAAAAATAACTGTGAATATGCAGATCGACAAACATGGCCGGATTCTCCTTCGCGGTAATGGGTTTCCAACAGTGTACCATTTGGGGCGCAAAAAGGCAAGCCGTGGGCATCTTTTGGCAGGGGTTCATCATTTTGTACCAAAACACCGGCAAAATGTATGCTATCTGTAAAATCGTACAAACCGGGTGTAAATCACTTGCCCGCTTTAGGGGGAAATGCTATAATAAAAGCTGGGTAAAAAGGGGGATTTTCCTCCGCCCGATGGCTGTTATCCCTTGCACAAAGGAGAGGATGCAAAGACCATGAACAGGATCACAAAATCGAAGGAAATGCCGGTTTATCTGTTCCACCAGGGTACCAATGCACACGCGTGGGAGCTGCTGGGGGCCCACCGGCAGCTAAATGGAAAAACCAACTTCTGCACCTGGGCGCCACATGCGACGGCCATCAGTGTGGTAGGGGATTTTAATGGCTGGGACGCGGCTGCCAACCCCATGACCCGCCTGAATGAGCAGGGCCTGTGGGGCGCCACGGTAGAGCTGACCCATGACTATGATTGCTACAAATACCAGATTACCACGGCGAATGGGCGCACGCTGTATAAAGCGGACCCATTTGCTTTCCATACCCAGACTCCGCCAGAGAACGCCAGCAAGATCTACCGGCTGGCGGGTTACCGCTGGCACGATGCCGAATGGATGACGGAGCGGGCCGCACAGGATGCCCGCAGCCTGCCGGTGAATATCTACGAGCTGCATATCGGTTCCTGGCGGCGCAATGCCGATGGGAACTATTACTCCTATCTGCAATTGGCGGAGGAGCTGCCCACCTACCTGACTGAAATGGGCTATACCCATGTGGAGCTGCTGCCCCCCACCGAGCACCCCTATGATGGTTCCTGGGGCTACCAGGTGACAGGCTACTACGCCCCCAGCAGCCGCTACGGCACCCCACACGACTTTATGGCATTGGTGGATGCCCTGCATGAGGCCGGCATCGGTGTCATCATGGATTGGGTACCGGCGCATTTCCCCAAGGATGAGTTTGGCCTGTACGAATACGATGGCGCGTGCTGCTACGAATACAGCGACCCCGCCAAGTGGGAGCACAAGGACTGGGGCACCCGGGTCTTTGATTTCGGACGCACCGAGGTGCAGAGCTTCCTCACCTCCAGCGCGAACTTCTGGGCGCATACATATCACATAGACGGCATAAGAGTGGACGCTGTGGCCAGTATGCTGTATCTGGATTATGGCCGGCAGGAGGGCGAATGGCGCCCGAATATCAACGGCGGCCGGGAAAACCTGGAGGCAGTGGCCTTCCTGCGCAAGCTGAACAGCGCGGTGCTGAGCGAGCACCCCGGTTTCCTCATGATCGCGGAGGAATCCACCGCGTGGCCGCTGGTTACCCGCCCGCCGGAGATCGGCGGCCTGGGCTTCAACTTTAAGTGGAACATGGGCTGGATGAACGATACCCTGTTCTACACCTCGCTGGACCCCTACTTCCGCAGCTACAATCACGATAAGCTCACCTTCAGCATGATGTACGCCTTCAGTGAGAACTTTGTGCTGCCCATCTCCCATGATGAGGTGGTGCACGGCAAGGGCTCGCTGCTGAATAAAATGCCCGGGGACTATAACCAGAAATTCGCGGGGCTGCGCACCTTTATGGGCTATATGATGACCCACCCCGGAAAAAAGCTGCTCTTTATGGGCTGTGAGTTCGGCCAGTTTATTGAATGGGACTACCATAAGCAGCTGGACTGGATGCTGCTGGATTACGAGAGCCACCGCAAAACGAAGGATTACATCCGGGCGCTGAACCACTACTACCTGGCTCACCCCGCCCTGTGGCAGGTGGAGGACAACTGGGATGGCTTCCGCTGGCTGAATGCCGATGACAACACACGCAGTGTCATCACCTATTACCGCGCCGATGAAAAGGGCAAAAAATCACTGGTGCTGTGCAACTTTGCCGCCAGCCGGTGGGAGGACTACCGTATGGGCGTGCCGGAGGCCGGTACCTACCGGGTGGCCCTGTGCAGCGAGGAAGAGCAGTATGGCGGCGCGGGATTTGACCGGGAAACGCTGTACCGCAGCGAGGAACAACCGCTGGGCCAATGGGCACACAGCATCACGCTGGATGTGCCGCCGCTCAGCTGCATGATACTGGAACCCATCAACACCGAGAAGGAGTGACATCAGATGTTCATGAAGAAAGAATGGGTGGCCATGCTGCTGGCGGGCGGCCAGGGCAGTCGGCTGTACGCCCTTACCAAAAAGCTGGCCAAGCCCGCGGTGCCCTTTGGCGGCAAATACCGCATCATCGATTTCCCCCTTTCCAACTGTGTCAATTCCGGCATAGATACTGTGGGCGTACTGACTCAGTACCAGCCGTTGGTGCTCAATGAATACCTGGGCAACGGGCAGCCGTGGGATTTGGACCGGCTGAACGGCGGCGTATTTGTACTGCCCCCCTACCAGAAGAGCAGCGGCAGCGACTGGTACACCGGCACCGCCAATGCCATCTGCCAGAATATCCCCTTTATTGAGCGTTACGACCCCGAATATGTTCTCATCCTCTCCGGTGATCACATCTACAAGATGGACTACACCAAGATGCTGGATCACCACAAAAAGATGGGCGCGGACTGCACCATCGCGGTTTTTGAAGTGCCGATGGAGGAAGCCTCCCGCTTTGGTATTATGAATACCCGCGAGGATACCACCATCTACGAGTTTGAGGAAAAGCCCAAGAATCCCAAGAGCAACCTGGCCTCGATGGGTGTCTATATCTTTACCTGGAAAAAGCTGCGGGAGTACCTGCTGGCTGATGATGCCGACCCTGCTTCGGAAAAAGACTTTGGCAAGAACATTATCCCCAAGATGTTGGCGGCAGGCGAAAAGCTAGTGGCTTATTCCTTCGAGGGCTACTGGAAGGATGTCGGCACCATCGATAGCCTGTGGGAGGCCAATATGGACCTGTTGGATCCCAAGGTGCCGATGGATCTTTACGACCCCAGCTGGAAGATTTACAGCCGCAACCCCTGCATGCCGCCGCACTACATTGCGCCAGGCGCCAAGGTACAGAACTCGATGGTCTCTGAGGGCTGCGAGATCGCCGGCCATGTGGATTTCTCCATTCTGTTCTCCGGTGTTCATGTGGCTAAAAACGCCGTGGTGGATTCCAGCATCCTAATGCCGGGCGCCGTGGTGGAAGAGGGCGCCGAAGTGCACTTTGCCATTGTGGCGGAAAACGCGGTGATCCGCCGGGGCGCCTATGTGGGCGAACGCCCGGAACTGATGGCCGATAAAGACCAGTGGGGCGTTACCGTCATTGGTGCCGGGGTCACCGTTGGGGCTGGAGCTATTGTACCCGCCCGCGGCATGGTAGAAGAAGATGTAGGGGAGGTGCTGTAACATGGCCAATAACAAAATGACGGGCATTATCTTTTCCAATTCGCACGATGACGCCTTGGGTGGCCTGACCGCGCGACGCTCCATGGGCTCAGTGCCCTTTGCCAGCCGTTACCGCCTCATCGACCTGGTCCTTTCCCGCATGTCCCACGCCGGGGTGGATTCTGTCGCCCTGGTTATGCAGAACAACTATCACTCTCTGATGGAACACATCGGCTCCGGTAAGGAGTGGGATCTTTCCCGCAAGCGGGGCGGCATTGCCTATTTCCCGCCCTATTCCTCCGCCGGCAGCGCCGGTTACAGCCGCGGTACGCTGGAATCGATGACCAGCCTTTTGGGCTATCTGCAAAGCTCCAGCGCCGATTACATCGCTGTTTCGGATTGCGATGTCATCTGCGGTGTCGATCTTTCCGATGTCCTGGAGTATCACATTGCGCATAAAGCAGGCATTACCCTTATCTGCACGGAGCACGGACACAGCTCGGTCATGGTTTCCGCCGGAGAGGACGGCCGCCTGCTGGAAGCCACCCGCGGCGGCGAAGGCGACCTGATGTTCAATAATATGTATATCGTCAACCGGGAACTGCTCATTCAGTTGGTGACCGAAGCTGCCAGCCTGAATCAGTATTCCTTTGTGGATACCTGCCTGATCCAAAAAGGGCGGGAATTGCCCATCTACTGCTATCGGTATGACGGTTTTTGCCGGGCGGCCAACAGCATGCAGGCCTACTTTGAGATCTCGATGCGTCTGCTGGACCCCGCGGTGCGCAGCACTCTGTTCCCCATGGACCGTCCCGTTTACACCCGCGTGCAGGATGAGGTCCCGGTGAAATACGGTCTTTCCGCCGCCGTTTCCAATTCTCTTGTGGCCGATGGCTGCATCATCGAGGGCCGGGTGGAAAATTGCATTGTATTCCGTGGGGCCCGCATTGGGCATGGTGCGGTGGTGAAAAATTCCATCATCATGCAGGGCTGTTACATTGGCAATGGTGCCGACTTGGATTACTGCATCTGTGATAAGGGCGTGCTGGTGGCCGATAATCGTCGTCTGGCAGGTTATGCCAGCTATCCGCTTTACCTTCCGCGGGATACCAGAGTCTGAGCCTCGCTTATTTTAGCTTGACTAAAACTGTGCGGATGCCGCAGGCGATGGCCCCCGCACCGCGCAGTTACCTATTATATATAAGGAGGAAAGCCTGCAATGAAAATTCTGTTTGCGTGCAGCGAGTGTAGCCCCTTTGCCGCCTCCGGCGGGCTGGCCGATGTGGCAGGTTCCCTGCCGGCCGCCCTGCAAAAGGAGGGCGCCGAGTGCCGGGTCATTATGCCGCTTTACGGCAGCATCGGCCTGCAGTGGCGCGCCAATATGACCTTTCTCACCAGCTTTGGGGTGCCGCTTTCCTGGCGGGTGGCGCACTGCGGTGTCTTTACCATGCAGTATGGCGGCGTACAGTATTACTTCCTGGATAACGAGCAGTATTTTAAGCGGGAGGGCGGCATCTACGGATACTTTGATGAGGCCGAGCGCTTTGCGTTTTTCTCTAAGGCTGTGCTGGAGACCCTAACCCACATTGATTATGAGCCGGATGTCATCCACTGCAATGACTGGCAGACCGCTCTTATCCCGGTTTACCTCAATGTATTCTATCGTGAGGTCCCCAAGCTCTCCCGGACGCATACCGTCTTTACCATTCACAATATCCAGTATCAGGGGCAGTTTGGGCTGGATGTAGCCGGGGATGTGTGCGGGCTGCCGGATTGGGCCATCGGTAAGGTGGAATTCCACGGGGACCTGAATATGATGAAGGGCGCCCTGGAGGAATGCGAGCGCATCTCCACCGTAAGCCCCACCTATGCCAAGGAGATCCTCGACCCCTATTTTGGCCATGGGCTGGATGAGATCCTGCGGCAGAAGCAGTGGAAGCTGTGCGGCATCCTCAATGGCATTGATACCGTTGGTTACAATCCCTCCAGGGATCACGCCCTGGCCGCCAATTTCTCGGCGAGAAAGCCGGAGGGCAAGGCCCTGTGCAAGGCCGCCCTGCAGCAGCAGATGCACCTGCCGGAGGAGCCCGATACCCCCATTCTGGCCATGGTAAGCCGCCTGGTAAGCCACAAAGGGTTTGATTTGGTGGAATACGCCATGGAAAATATGCTGCGCATGGGGATGCAGGTCGTCATACTGGGCAACGGCGAGTACCGCTATGAGGAATTCTTCCGGGAGATGCAGCGGCGGCACCCGCAGCAGGTGGCCTTTACCTGCGGGTTTATGCCCACCCTCTCCCGGCAGATCTACGCCGGAGCCGATTTCTTCCTGATGCCCAGCCAAAGCGAGCCCTGCGGCCTGGCCCAGATGATCGCCCTGCGGTATGGCACCATCCCCATTGTGCGCAGCACCGGCGGCCTGGCGGATTCCATCATCGACTGGGACACCCCGGGCGGCGGCTGCGGCTTCACCTTCCAGAGCTACAATGCCGATGACATGCTGGGGGCCGTGCGGCGGGCCATGGGGCTGTATCACAGCGAATACCGCGCCGAAATGCTGCCCCGCGCCCTCAAGTGCGATTTCAGCTGGCGTCGCAGCGCCAAGCAATATATGGCGATGTATTTGGGCATATAAAATGAAACGACCCCCTGCGGAGCCGAAGCTCTGCGGGGGGTGACAGAATGCAGCATAGTTACTACAATAATATTGCAAAGGTGATGCGGCCGGCAGCGGTTGCTTTCCCTGTGTTTTAGTTAAAAAATAACCGCAACGCTTGGTGAGCAGGGGCGGTTATTTTTATTGTCCTTTTAGGGATTATTTCAACCCTGCCCCGTATAAGGCGGGCCGCGGCGGGAAAAATTACACTGATTACAATTTCGTAACCGATTTGTGTATCTCTGGCGTACGCATCTGTATATGGTTGGAGGAATTCACGGATTATTTACAAATTTTCACCCTAAAAATTGCAAAAGGGGGTTGCAATTGGTTACAATATGTAATACAATGACTATGGTAAGCGGCGGTGGAGACGCCGCACACCACACCAAAATAATTTTAGGAGGAAATCACAATGAAAAAAGTACTCGCACTGGTACTGGCTGTCATCATGGTTTGCACCATGGCTATGGCAGTTGATGTTACCACCACCACTACTCCTAGCGGCACTTCCGCTGGCCCCTATGCTGTTGCTAAACCTGGTACTTCTCTGGAGGTTGCTTTCAACGAAACTACCGATGGAATCCACTTCTATCTGAATAAGGATGGCAAGTTTGTTCCTGCGAATAACGTTGTTACCGTTACCTTTGCCAAGGGCGGTGAACTGGTTGCTTCCCAGGGTTGGGTAAAGACCGGCACTGGTGATACTGCCGGTGACTATCAGTATTTCATCAACCTGAAGCAGGACCTCAATCGTGTTGCTGACACCAAGGTAGCTGACATCCAGATTTCTGCCATTACCTTTAAGTCTACCGGCTATGACCTCGTTAAGGTATTTGCCCCCACCTCTGCCGCTGACTATAAGTCTTTCGCTTATGGTTACAACAATGTTAATGTAGTCCTGCAGGAGGATGGCACTGTTTCTTTCAATCCTGGCGAGGTTACTACCATCGCTAGCCTGCTCGATAAGAATGGCAAGGAAGTTAACAATCTGAACGTTAAGCTTAACGGTATGACCTACTCCTTCGTTAAGGGTCAGAAAGTATATTCCCTGGCTTCTGCTATTGCTGCTCCCACTACTGCCGGGACTCCTGCTGCAACCTATCAGAACCTCTTGAATACTACTGCTAAAGTAGTTTACGAGAAGGGCGGCAATGCCGATACCACTTATCGTGTATATGCCAAGGGCGCTGACGGTAAGGTTCTCTCCGTAGTAGCTACCACCTCCGATGGTGTTATGAGCTTCACTGTTCCTGCGATGAGCACTGTCATCGTTACCACTGAAGTTCTGGCTACTTCCGGCACTGCTTCTACCGGCACCACCGGCACCACCCCCGGTTCCACCACCAACCCCGGCACCGGCGCTAACGATGTTGTTGGCGTAGCTGCTGCTCTGGCTGTTGTTGCTCTGGTTTCCGGCGCTGCCATCT
>OLPA01000736.1_pt1 | contig 29963 bp, 30 predicted proteins | sample 1672811 | NCBI WGS metagenome assembly OLPA01 (sample SAMEA3136726, study PRJEB25190) | human gut metagenome | biome: human gut; feature: human-associated habitat; material: faeces | place: Austria | collected 2013
CACAAGGGGGCGCTTTCTTCTGGTATGCCCGACAGGATTCGAACCTGCGACCTTCAGAGTCGGAGTCTGACACTCTATCCAGCTGAGCTACGGGCACATATATGAAATTCGGTGGAAAAGCTGTGTATTTACTTTACACGCGGGATTTGTTATAATAGCCCCGCGCACCGCTTTGGGTATTATAGCAAAGTTTGGGCGCGTTGTAAATAGCCGTTTTAATTTTTATTTTACCGGGCTGGAGGAGCCGGAGAAATCCGATTTGAATTTTGGAGGAAATGAAATGAAAAAGGTCAGACTGGGTAAAACCGGCCTTATGGTCACCAAGACCGCCATGGGCTGTCTGCCTGTGCAGCGCTGCGGCAGGGACGAAGCCGTGAAGCTCCTGCGTGCGGCCTACGAGGGCGGCATTAATTATTTTGACACCGCCAACGCCTACACCGACAGCGAAGAGAAAATTGGCCTCGCCCTGTCCGATGTGCGGGATAAGATTATCCTCTCCACCAAGAGCGCCGCGCGGGACAAAAAAGGCGTTCTGGCGCACATTGAGAACAGCCTGCGCATGATGAAAACCGATTACATAGACCTTTTCCAGTTCCATCAGGTGCCCGAGGTACCCGATGCAAACGACCCCGAGGGCGCTTTTGCCGGGGCGCTGGAGGCAAAGAAGCTGGGCTGGATAGGCCACATCGGCGTTACCTCCCATAGGGTAGATGTGGCGGAGGAATGCATTGCCTCCGGTAATTTTGAGACGCTGCAATTTCCTTTCAGCTACATATCCGCCCAGCGTGACCTTGACCTGGCCGCAAAATGCCGGGAGGCGGACATGGGCTATATCGCCATGAAGGGTCTGGCCGGAGGAATGCTCACAAACGCCCGGGCCTGCGCCGCTTTTATGAACTGCTTTGAGAATGTTGTTCCCATCTGGGGAATTCAGCGCATGGAGGAGCTGTCCCAGTGGCTGGCGCTGGCGGAGGAGGAGCCGCAAATGGACGCAGAGCTGGACGCCTTTATTCAGAAGGAGCGCCAGGAGCTTTCCGGCAGCTTCTGCCGGAGCTGCGGGTACTGCATGCCCTGCCCCATGGGCATCGAGATCCGCAACTGTGCCCGCATGGACATGCTTCTGCGCCGCTCCCCCTGGCAGCAGTATATGAGCGAGGAATGGCGGCAGAAGATGGAAAAAATCGAGGACTGCATCGAGTGCCGAAGCTGCAGCAGCCGCTGCCCCTATCAGCTTGATACCCCGAACCTTCTCAAATACATGCTGAAGGATTACCGGGAATTCTATGCCTCCCACAAGGAGCTCTTGTAATATGAAGAAATCACGCAAACAGCTTATATCAAGGCTTATTGCCGCCCTGCTCTGTTTTGCCGCCCTGCTTCCTCTGAGCGGCTGCGGGGAGGCAAAAAAGACCCAGAAAGAGATCTTTGCCATGGATACCCTCATGACCCTGACTGCCTACGGCAAAAAGGGCGAGGCGGGGCTTGCGGCCGCGGAGGCCGTTATCACCTCCATGGACAAAATGCTGGATCCGGAGCTGCCCACCAGCACCGTGTACGCCATCAACAACGCCCAGGGAGCCGCTGTTGTTGTCCCGGGACAGATAGCGAAAATGCTCTCCACCGCCCGCACGGTTTATGACCAGAGCGGCGGGGCGCTGGACCTTTCCATTTACCCGCTGGTAAAGCGCTGGGGCTTTATCGACGGGAAATATTACGTGCCCACGGACGAGGAAATTTCCGCCGATATGGGCCTTCTCTGCTTTGACAAGCTGGTGCTCAACAGCTTCCCCAGCTCCGGTTCCTACTCCGTCACCCTCCCCGCGGGAGGGCAGATCAGCTTTGGAGCGGTGGCTAAGGGCTGCGCTTCCGATAACGCCATTGCCGCCATGCGTCAGGCAGGAGTCACCAGCGGCATTGTCACCTTGGGGGGCAACGTGCAGACGCTGGGTCTCAAGCCCGACGGAAGCAACTGGAACGTGGCCATTCAGGACCCAAACAACACCGCCAGCTTTCTGGGCGTTGTAAGCGTGGGCGAGACGGCGGTCATCACCAGCGGAAGCTATCAGCGCAATTTCACCGATCTGCGCGGCAAGACCTGGCACCATATCATCAATCCCGCCACCGGCTACCCCAGTTCCAACAGTCTTGTCTCCGTCTCCATCATCTGCGAGGACGGTACCCTGGCCGACTGCCTTTCCACCGCCATGTTTGTTCTGGGTGAGAACAAGGCCCTGAACTACTGGCGCACCTACGGCGGCTTTGAGATGATCATGGTCACAAGTGACAACCGGATCATCTGCACCAAAGGGCTTATTGAGAAATTTACCCTTTCCAACCAGAGCTACACTTTGAGTTTTTCTGAATAAATGATGGCTGAGCTTAATACAGACGTAAGATATATTAAGGGCATAGGGGAGAAAAAGGCGCTGGCGCTGAACAAGCTGGGCGTCTTTTCTCTCTATGACTTGGTTTCCTTTTTTCCCCGGAAATATGAGGACAGGACCGCCTTCAAGCCCATCTCTCTGGCGCTTGACGGGGAGACCGTGTGCATCCGCGCTCTGGTAGCGGAAACGCCCCGGCTCTCCCGTGTCCGCCGGGGGCTGGAGCTTGTAAAGCTTCGGGCGGCGGATGAGGGCGGTGTCATGGATCTGACCTTTTTTAACCAGCCCTATGTAAAGGACCAGCTTCACCGGGGCGAGAGCTATGTGTTCTATGGCCGCATGGAGGTTTCCGGCATGCGGCGGCGCATGGTAAACCCGGTTTATGAGCGGGAGGGCGCAGAAAAGGGCGTCACAGGGCGGATCGTCCCCATCTACCGGCTCCGGGCCGGGCTGAGCCAGCGGGACCTCTCTCAGGGAATCCGGCGGGGGCTGGCTCTCTGTCTGGACAGTCTGCCGGAGCTTCTGCCGGAACCGGTCCGCAGAAGCAACCGGCTCGCGGCGGTGGGCTATGCCTACGAGAACATCCACTTTCCCCGGGATTTTGAGGCGCTGGCGCTGGCCCGGCGACGCCTTATATTCGAGGAGCTTTTCGTCCTGGCCTGTGCACTGGGCCGGGCCAGAGGACAGAGGACAAGAGCAGACGGTATCCCCATAGCCGGCGCAGAGCTTCGGGAATTCTGGGCCTCCCTCCCCTTCTCTCCCACCGGCGCCCAGCGGCGTGCGGTGGCGCAGGCGGTTTCGGACCTGCGCTCGGGTTCGGTCATGAACCGGCTGGTTCAGGGCGATGTGGGCAGCGGCAAGACGCTTGTGGCGGCAGCGCTTATCTGGTACGTTTGGAAAAGCGGACTGGCCAGCGCTTTCATGGCGCCCACGGAGATCCTGGCAGAGCAGCACTTTCAGACGCTTTCCTCTATGCTTTCTCCCTTTGGCCTGCGGATTGGCAGGCTTACCGGCGCCCTGGGCGCAAAGGAAAAGCGGCAGGTTAAGGCCGCTCTGAAGGCCGGGGAGCTGGATCTGATAATCGGCACCCATGCCCTCTTCAGCGAGGACGTGGAATATAAGAACCTGGCTCTTGTCGTGACGGACGAGCAGCACCGCTTCGGGGTCAGCCAGCGCTCCGCGCTGATCGGCAAAGGGGCCCGGCCCCATGTGCTCGTCATGTCCGCCACGCCCATACCAAGGACCTTGGCCCTGATCCTCTACGGAGATCTGGACGTCTCCGTCATAGATGAGCTGCCTCCCGGCAGGCAGAAGGTCGATACCTTCACAGTGGACGAGAGCTACCGGGCCAGGCTCAACAATTTCATTCTCAAGCTCACCGGCCAGGGGCGGCAGGTATTTGTTGTCTGCCCCATGGTGGAGGAGAACGAGGAGCTGCCGATGAAGCTCAAATCCGCCCAGGAACACGCGGCGGCGCTGGCCCGGGCTTTTCCCTCTCTCCGAGTAGCCTGTGTCCACGGAAAGATGAAGCCCCGGGATAAAGACGCCGTCATGACCGCCTTCGCCGCTGGGGAGACGGACATTCTGGTGGCCACGACGGTCATTGAAGTGGGTGTGGATGTGCCCAATGCGGCGCTGATGATTGTGGAGAATGCGGAGCGATTTGGCCTGAGCCAGCTCCATCAGCTCCGGGGCCGGGTGGGCCGGGGCGCACACAAGAGCTACTGCGTGCTGGTGTCTGATGCGGACAGCGAGGAGGTGCGCGCAAGGCTCAATATCATGAGCAAAACCAGCGATGGCTTTCAAATTGCCGAAGAAGACCTGCGCCTCCGCGGCCCAGGGGATTTCTTCGGCTCCCGCCAGCACGGTCTGCCCGAAACCCATCTTGCCGATCTTGGGGCCGACATGGACATCATGCAGCGGGCCCAGCAGGAGGCCGCCGCCCTTCTGGAGGCGGACCCGGAGCTGAGCGCCCCGGAGCACGCGGCGCTGAAAGAGCGGGTGGATCTGCTTTTCCGCCGCGGCGCCGACAGCTTGAACTAAATGCAGCGCGGCGTGGAACCACGCCGGCGAGAAAGCTTTCCTCCCTTTTTTATTTTCTTCGGCAACATTTTTCCCTCTCCGGGTATATCCCTGTTGAAAGAATGGTGAAGACGGTGGAAACTGCTTTGCCGCGTTCGGACAAAGAAACTGAAGAAATTTACCCCCGCAATGGGGATACCGTCTACCGGGTCTGTTTTTCCTTTATGAAAAGCCGGGCCGACGTGGAAGTGATAAAACAATGGCAGGCACTTTCGTGTCTACCATTGTTTTATCACTTTAAGCACAGCTCCCGGGTTTTTTCACATGGCTTCCATATATGCCTTTATAACGCGCACCGCGCCCTTTACGCCCACAAGGCCGCTGTTGATGCACAGGTCATAGTAGCCGGCCTCGCCCCAGATCTGGTCGGTATAATATTTATAATAGCTGGAGCGGTCCTTGTCCACTTCCTTCATCAGCTTCCATGCCTGGTCCTCGGTAATGCTCTTGCGCTTCATAAGGGTGCGGACTCTGAACTCTTCGTCCGCCATCACGAAAACCCGCACAAGGCCCGGGCGGCTGCGGAGAATATAATCCGCACAACGGCCCACAAAAATACAGTTCCCCTTGTCGGCAAGGCTCCGGATCGCGTCAAACTGGGCGGAGGCCACCTGCATATTCAGACGGAAGCCCTCGTGCATTCCCACATAATGAGGCGTCGGCACGATATAGGGAGAGACTCTTTTCTCATCGTAGGAGTTGAAGATTTCCCGGGAGAAGTTGGAATTTTCCGCCGCATGGTCCACGATTTCCTTGTCATAGCAGATATACCCCAGTTCTTCCGCCAGAGCCCGGGCCACATCGTGCCCATTGCTTCCGTGCTCTCTGCCGATTGTAATTATCATATATACACACTCCTTTTAAATTACCCGTTAAAATGCTGTCTTTATTTTATCACTCCCGGAGGGTACTTTTCAAGGGAAAGTGCCTTTTATTTGATAAGCATCCGTGTACAGGGTAAAAATGCAGCAGGGCCCGGGGGGATCTCAGCCTCCTCGGGACATATTCCCCCCTGCACATGAATGGTATGTTATGAAAAGCGCGCCCCAGCGCATAGAATTGTCCTGTCGGGGGGTGCGAACATGCTGCGCAAACGTTTGATTTACAATACCGCCCTGCTCACCGGCTCTTCCCTGCTGATGAGCTGCATAGGAATGGCCTTTCAGGTATGGCTTGTGGGGAGAATCGGTTCGGCGGGAATCGGGCTCTATCAGCTTGTGCTCTCGGTGACCAATCTGTGCGCCACCTTTGCCATCTCCGGCATCCGCTTTGCCGCCACCAGGCTTGTGTCGGAGGAGATTGGCGGGGATAATTCCACGGGTATCCGGGCCGCCATGGGCCGCTGCATATCCTATGGAGCGCTGTTCGGCCTTGCGGCGGCAGCCGTGCTGTGGCTTCTTGCGGAGCCTCTTGGCTTTTTATGGATCGGGGACGCGCGCACCGTGCTCTCCCTGCGCATTTCCGCCCTGGGTATGCCCTGCATCTCCCTCTGCGCCGCTATTTCCGGCTATTTTACAGCCTGCGGACGGGTCTGGAAGCCCACGCTGGTGCATCTGATCGAGCAGCTCATTGGCATCGCCCTTGTAGCATTCTGTCTGGAGCAGGTCCCGGCGGCGGATATAGAGAAAAGCTGCGCCGCAGTCACCCTGGGGCGGCTCGCGGCGGATATCATTTCCCTTGTTATGATGTTTCTGGCCTATCGCTTCGACAGGCGGCGGCATTACGGGCTTATGTCCCGGGGCACGAGGCTCACGGAACGGATGCTTAAAATTGCCCTGCCCCTGGCCGTGTCCGCCTATGCCCGCAGCGCCCTCACAACGCTTCAACATCTGCTGGTGCCCCGGGGGCTGAAATCCGCAGGCTACTCGGCGGACGGCGCCCTGTCCGGCTACGGGGTAATCCAGGGCATGGTCCTCCCCATCGTCTTTTTCCCCTCCTGCATCATGGCGGCGCTGGCGGAGCTTATCGTCCCGGAGCTTACCGAGGCCCAGGTCCGGAAGGACGCGCCGGGCATACGCCGCACCACCGGGGAGCTTTTCCGCCTGAGCCTGATTTTCTCTCTGGCTGTGGGCGTATTCATGTTTGTCTTTGCGGATATGCTGGGCCAGGCGGTTTATAAAAGCGCTGAGGCCGGGAGGTATATCCGCATCCTCGCTCCATTGATCCCCATCATGTACACAGATATGACCGTGGACGGCTGCCTGAAAGGGCTGGGGCAGCAAGTCTGGAGCATGGCAATAAATATTCTGGACGCCCTGCTTGGTCTGCTGCTTGTCTGGCAGCTTCTGCCCCGCTATGCACTGGGGGCATATATTTTCATTATTTATTTCACGGAGCTTGTAAACTTCGTTCTCAGCGTAAACCGGCTGAAAAAGCTTCTCGGCGGCAGGCTTACAGCACGCCGATCATCACCAGAAACAGCAGCACAAAAGTCAGCAGTACCACCAGCGTAAAGAGCGTGAAGCCCGGGCTGAAAGTCTTTTTCACGCTGCCCCCTGCGGGAGCCACCAGCTTCGCCTTTCGCAGGGCGCCTACGATGGGTTTATACAGCAGCATGGTAAGGCCGGCGTTAATGCCGCCTTTGATGAGATTGAAGGGCAGGAACACGGTGGCAAGCATGTCCGCGACCTTCTCCCGGGGGACGCCCATATAGTAGGGGGTAATGATGTAGTTCCAAATAAGCATGGAAACAGTCAGCAGCACGACACCCATGGCGAGGCCCAAGACAGCGCCCTTCTGGGAATGGTGCTTTTTATAGAACCAGGCGGCAGGGACGGCAAAAGCACAGGTGGAAACGATATTCATAATCATGCCGTAAGGGCCTGTGCCGCTGATCGTTATCATCTCGACAAAGGAGACAATCACCGAGATAAGCACGCTTGTCAGGGGCCCGAAGATAAAGCCCGCAATAACGATCACAACGTCTTTGGGCTCATAGCTCAAAAAACCTGCCACATCGGGAATTACCTTGCTGAGCACCACAGCCACAAAGGCCACGGCGGAGAACATGGCCACAACAGCCATATAGCGGGTTGACATTTTCTGTTTTTCCATTTTTATTTCCTCCAAAAGATAATGCCCGAAGATATCAATCTTCGGGCACAGGCGTACAAAATATAGGAATGGCAACATTCCCGTATCTTCTTCCATCCAGACTTTACTGTCGGTCCCGGAATCACACCGGGTCATGCCTTTCGGCTCGCGGACTTGGATGAACGGCCAGTGTCAGCCGCCAAATTTACCGCCGGTAGGGACTCACACCCTGCCCTGAAGACGGCATGATTATAACACCCAATTCTTGTTTTGACAAGACCCATTTTTAAGTTTACAATAGGGAAGGCAAAAATCGCCCCAGTGGGGCATTGTGCAAAACGGAGGGCGAAAATGGATAAGCGCGATATCACCTGCTGCTTCACAGGGCACAGGCCCGGCAGGCTGCCCTGGGGTGCGAGAGAGACGGATGTACGCTGCCTTGCCCTGAAAGCGGAGCTTGCGCAGCGTCTGGAGGGAATTTATGAAGCCGGGTACCGTCGTTTTTTCTGCGGCATGGCCCTGGGCTGCGACACTTATTTTGCCCAGGCCGTTCTGACGCTGAAGGAGGAGAGGCCGGGCGTGATTCTTGAGGCGGCGGTCCCCTGCGCCTCCCAGGCGGATAAATGGACGCGTGCTCAGCAACTGCGGTACAACGCGCTCCTTAATGACTGCGACAAAGTGCATATTCTTCAGCAGAACTACACAGCCGACTGTATGCTTCGGCGCAACCGCTATATGGTCGACCGTTCCTCCCTGCTGCTGGCCGTTTTTGACGGACGGCCCAGCGGTACCATGAACACGCTGGTCTATGCGCAGCGGCAGGGTATAAAAAGCATAATAATTGAGTTGTGAAAAATCCGGGGATTGGCCCTTTTCAAGAGCGGATCTCCCGGATCTTTCTTATTTTTCCAGCAGTAGCCTTTCAAGGGCCGGGCAGTCGGCGGCAAAAAAGTCCGCCCCAGCTTCCTCAAGCTCTCCCTCAGCCGCATAGCCGAAGCCCACAGCGGCGCAGGGAATGCCGCAGCGGTGCGCCCCCTCCACGTCATACTTTGTGTCCCCCACCAGAAGGCAGTTTTCAGCCCCTGCACCCAGGGCTTCCATCACCTGACGGACAATTTCCCACTTGGCGCTGTTGTTCCCGTCGGGCCTGCTGCCCTTTATAAAGCTGAAATAATCCAGCATCCCCTCCCGGGCCAGAAGCTCCTCGGCCAGAGCCTGTGGCTTGGAGGTGGCCACAGCCAAAATCTTTCCCGCCCGGCGGAGAGAAACGAGCAGCTCCTTCACCCCTGGGAAAACCCTGCACTGATATAGCCCAATGGGAAGGTAGCGTTCCCTGAAATCCGCCGTGGCCCGCTCCGCCTGCGGCAGGGTAAGTCCAAATTTTTTCATAAACATATCCACCAGGGGAGGCCCCGCAAAGCAGCGCAGCTCATCCAGCGGCGCGTCAAGCCCCTGCTTATTTATGGCATAGCGAACGGACTTGGTGATTCCCTCAAGGGTATCGAAAAGAGTGCCGTCAAAATCAAAAAGAATATACTCGTACATGCCTTACCTCTGATTCTCAGTTTACGCAAATTATATAATGGGGCTAATTTTATGTCAATCCGGGAAAAATACGCATAAGATACCATATCCTTTCATTGCGAGGTGCGCCATGATTCAAACATATTTTCTCGGAGCAAACACAAAAGAGGGATTTTTCTCCCTATACGGCGGCTTTCCGCCCCGGAACGGGGATTTTCTCCACATAATAAAAGGCGGGCCGGGGACAGGAAAATCCGGCTTTATGCGAAAAATCGGCCTTGCGGCGGAAAAGCAGGGACTGGACGTTGAATATGTGCTCTGCTCCGGTGACCCGGACTCTCTGGACGGGGTATACATCCCCGCCCTGAAAACCGCCTGGGTAGATGGAACCGCCCCCCATGTTACAGAGCCGGTCTGTTTTGGAGTTAACTCTGATTATGTAAACTTAGGCCGTTTCTGCCGTCTGCCCTTTTCCCCAGAGGAAAAGGAAGAAATCCAGCGTATAAACACCAGCTACAAACTTTTGTACGCCCGCGCCTACGGCTATCTCTCCGCCGCCGCGCATCTCGGCAACGCTTCCCTTCCCGAACTTTTCGGGCCGGCAGAGCAGGCCGCCATCGGCCGACGCATTGACAACATCCTTGACCGAAACCTGGGCCGCTCCTTTTTATGCGGCGGCAAAAAAAGCGCCCGATTTCTCAGCGCGCTGAGCTGTCAGGGGGAATACCGGCTGCCGGGCGAAATATCCAAGTTATGTAAACTTATCTATCAGTTTGACGATGGCCTCGGCGGCGCCGGAGCAGCCCTTGAATACGCGGCGGAGGGCGCTTTGAAGCGGGGCGCGGAAATTATTGTCTGCCCCTCGCCCCTTGAGCCTGCGGTTTTGGAGGCTGTGCTCATTCCCTCTGCCGGTCTGGCCCTTCTGGGCGGCGGCTTTGAGCTGGAAGAGGTGCGGCATATCCGCATTGATGCCCTGATCCCCACAGAAAAGCAGCAATCTCTTCGTCCCGAGCGCCGGGAGGCCCTGCGGGCCAGGGAGCGCGCCCTTGCTCTGGCCCTGGAAAAGCTTGGCCAGGCCAAAGCGCTCCATGATGAGCTGGAAAGCTTCTATATTCCCCACATGGACTTCCCCGCCCTGACAAAATATACCGAGGGCGAGATCAGAAGGTTTCTGAAGTAAAGCGCCCGCCGCCTTTCCGGGGCGGAACATCCGGGCGTATGGAAAACCCCCGCCGCATGGCGGGGGTTTACTCAGCAGCAGAAAAATCTGTACCCGCATAGGGGGCCGCAGCAGAAGTTCATGGCACACATGGTCATGCATAGTCGGTCCGTGTTCAGGCCAGAGCTGTAATGGACGGTATAATCATCATAAAAGTCTCCGCCCCGCTGGATGATCTCCAAAAGCCGCCTGTACTCCTCGTTGCCGGGCTCAATCTCCACTGCCTTCTTTGCCGCCTCAAGCGCGGCAATTTTATTGCCCATGTACATATTAGCCCCGGCGGAGAGGTAGTACCACTTTCCGTCCCGCTCCCGGACAGGCACGCCTGAAAGGGCGTTAATGGCCTCACGGTACATGCCGTTGCGGATGTAATTCTTGGCGGCGGTGTACTCGCTGCGCTCGTTTTGCTGGTACTGGGCACCGCCCCAGCCATAGGCATTGCCGCCCCAGTTATATGCCCCGCCGTACTGCTGGTAAGCGCCGCTCTGGCCATAAGCCTGCTGCTGGGCGCCGCCGTTTTTGATCTGGTCGTAGGCAGCGTTGATATCGTTCATCTTCCGGGCGGCGTTCTCGTCCCCCGGGTTCAGGTCGGGATGATATTTCTTTGTCAGTTCCCGGTATGCTTTTTTTATCTCATCGTCTGAGGCGTCCGGCGACACACCCAGGACTTTATACGGATCCTGAATCATCTGAGGGTCCCTTCTTACTGTATTTCCTGTCGAATTGCGCCCATAAGCCGGCGCACAGAATATTTTTCATAATGCCCACGTCCTGTACAAGAGGCAGGGCATCAAAATAATAGAGGCATTCTCCCAAAGTCATTTTCAGAATATCCCGAAAGCGCCTTTCATTGTCCCTGAGGCCGTAATAGCGCCGGAAGGGATTGTACCTGTTATGGAATGTATCCGCATCCAGATCCATGCAGGCGTCCATAATATAGATAAAGCGGCCCAAGGCCCGGCCCATAGCGCGGAGTATGCCGCTCCAACGGTCCTCCCGAAGGATAAACACTTCTCCCATCAGTTCCCCAAAACATCCGGCCGCCTCGTCCGGCGCTTCCCGGTTCTCTTTTTCTATTTCATGAAGTCTGGACAGTGAACGCCCTATTGCCGCGCATTGGCGGGGATAAGCGGCGCCGATTTTCTCATAAGCTTTTTTTAGAAAGGCGGCTTCGGCAAGGGCAAGGGGATTCCCATCATCCTGCCAGTTGTCCAGAAGCTTGAGCCGGGCGAGCGCCAGATTCATATCTGCGGCATACTCAGTAGCCTCGCTTATAAACCAGGGGCGTTTTTCTCTCGGGTGCACAAGACAGAGGCTCTCCCCGCTTCGCTCCTCCGGCTCGTAAAGGGAGCCCAGGAGCAGCACCAGAAAGGTCATGTCGTAATTCAGGGTCAGCCGCGAAAGCTGGCCATTCCGCTCTTTCAGACAGCGGCAAAGCCCGCAGTATCCAGCCCGGTAGCGGGCAAACTGTTCCTCGGTCAGCTTCTCCGGGGCGGCGGCAAGATAGCCGAACATATCAGGACTTGCCCGTAAAAGAGCTGCCGCACTTTCGGCAGACAATCTTTATCTTTCCCTTGCCCCTTGGTACCCGAAGCGTGGTCCTGCAGGAGGGACAGGTGAAAAATTTATAGTCCCGCCGCTGAACCCAGCGCTCATAACGCAGGCGAAAGAAATTGGAGATCCTGTATTTCAGGCGGATGAACTTGCCGTTCTCCTCCCCGCGCTTATAGAGATTTCGGGAAAACATCCTGAAATATACATATCCCAAAAGCACGAACACCGCAGGATAGATAAATCTGCCAACGCTCTGGCTGAAAATGCCCGCCAGAAGCAGCAGAACCATATCTGCTATCAGCAGGAAAATATTAAGTTGATCGTTTCCGTTTCTTCCGGCCATAAATCTTGCCAAGCGTTCTCTCATGCTCTCACCTTAAAATATTTTTTCTAATATTTAATTGTACCACTTTTCAAGGCCAAAACATCAAGAATTTGTTAATTTGCTCCCGCCCGTCGAAAAAATTCGGCGGATATCCCCGATACGCCGGAGCCGCGCCGTCTCCTGTGCCGGCAATCTGTTTTCAGGCGCCCGCTGCTTCTCTCCGCCGCTCTTCCAAGGACAATTCCACAATTTTTTCGCAGAGCTTCGGGTAGTTCAGGCCCTCCATGGCGGCGGCCTTGGGGATGAGGCTGTTGGGTGTCATGCCGGGGAGCGTGTTCACCTCAAGGCACCAGGCCCTGCCTTCGGCGTCAAGGATAAAGTCCGTCCGGGAATAGACAGACAGTCCCAGGGCCTTGTGCAGACGCAGAGCATATTCCCCGATGAGCCGGCGCTCGGCGCCGGTAATGGGTGCGGGGCAGATCTCTCTTGCCCCCTCGGCTCCGCTCTGGTACTTTGCCACATAGTCGAACGTCATGCCTTCGGGAGGGACGATCTCGATGGCACTGAGACATTTCCCGCCCAACACAGGCACAGTCAGCTCCCGGCCCCTTATCTTTTCCTCCACCAGAACTCTGCCGCCGTAGCTGAGGATCTCCCGGAGAGCCTGTTCCAATTCATCCCGCGTTTCCGGCAGAGATACGCCGATGGACGAGCCGCCGCCCACCACCTTCACGGCGCAGGGCACAGGCAGTTCCTCTCGGAGCCTGGGAATGTCGCTCCCGGTATAGGTAAGTTCCCGCCAGGCGGGAGTAGGCACGCCGCAGCTTTCCATGATCCGCTTGGCGACAGCCTTATCCATTGCCATGCCGCTGCCCAAGGGACCGGAGCCGGTATAAGGCACACCAAGCAGATCCAGCGCTGCCTGAATCTTGCCGTCCTCTCCGTCGGCCCCGTGGAGCCCCAGGAAAACGCAGTCTGCCAGAGCGCAGACCTCCAGTACCTTCTTTCCCAGGCGGCTGGGGCTTTTATATTTTCTCGAGGCCACGACGGCCTGAATATCCGGGGCGGTCCTTTCTATTCCCACACTGCCGCAGAAACCGTCCGCCGCATCAAAGGCGCGCTCAAGAGGACCTTCAAAATCCTCCAGGCCCAGAAACATATCCACAAAGATGGCCTGATGGCCAAGGCTCCGCAGCGCTTTGCACACGGAGGTGCCCGAAACAAGGGACACATGCCGCTCGGTGCTGATTCCACCGCCCAATACCACTATTTTCATTGTTTGACTCCCTTTCAAAAATACTTTTTCAGAATACCACTTATATATAAGAACTACAAGGAAAAAATGCATAAAAGCTCCCCGGGATGCATTACATCCCGGGGCCGGAATTTACTTGATGTTTTTAAGGGGCGTGACAGCCAGATAGTCCTCAAGGGTAGCGTCATTGAGGCAGAGTTCGATGATGTGGCGGCCGATGGGGTCAAGCTCCTCAGTCATAAACTCCTGGATCTGCTTCTTAAAGAAATCGGTCAGGATCTTCGAGCCCGCGTCGTAGCCCTCGAAGCCCAGCTTGGACTGCAGCTCCGGGCGGAGAAAGGTTTGGCGGACATACTGACCGTCGATCTTCATCTCATCCAGAGAATAGCCGAAGAGAGGGCAGCGCGAGGGCACAAGGTGCTTGAGTTTCACCGTGCCGCCCTTGCGGGCCAGGTACTCTCTGGTCAGCCACTCGCCCATGAAGCCCACATGATAGGCGCCGATGTATTGGTTAGGGATAAGAATATTCAGCGTGTTGGGTGTGTCCAGCATCTGATGGAGCAGAAGATTGGCCTGCGTGACCTTTTTGCCCGTGGAAAAGGGCCAGTAGGAGCCAACGCCCTCGCTTTTAAGTCCACTGCCGGCGCTGGAGTCAGCAATGGAGGGATTCTTAAAGCCCCGGGGGGACACTAGCCGCCACAGCCACGCAATGGAAACCGGCACAAACTGCACCATTCCCATTACGCCGTAGTTGGGGGCCATGACCGTGGAGGGAGGCATACGCACACCGAAAGAGCGGACGTTGACCTCCTGAGGCTGATCCCCGGGTATAATATTCTCTATCATGTCCCGGGGAATGATGACTCTGGGGTTGGAGCAGGGCTTGCCGTTGGATTCTATCACATGCTCCCAGATAAGGCAGGTGGCGCCGGGAGTACCGTCCATGTTGAAAAATTCCAGAGGCTCGGGCGGATGAATGCTTATGCGCTCATAGGTGGGGCTGTTGCCGTAGCAGATGTCCCCGTCCATACGCAGGAACCAGCCGTCCTCGGCGTCGGCTATGATAAGCCTGCCGCTGTCGTTCTGCATGTCCTTGTGGGCCAGAATCATATCATCGGCAATGGGATGGATCTTACAGGTTTCGCCAAAGCTGAGGTAATATTTCTCTCCGCTGACGGTGTGGGTGCCGAGAAGGATCTTGCCGTCCTCCTCCTTGTGCAGCTCCTCCAGCATCTCGCTCTTTCCGCCGCCGGAGGCACCCTCGTGCATGAAGACGACCTCATTTTCATAGGGTGACTCCAGCATGGCCGCGGAGGCGTGGTTGGTTATCCAGCCCTCGCTCTCCCCAATGTCCAGCAAGATGGAAAACACACCCTTTTTGGCAGAAGGGCCGGGATAGAGGTTATAGGAGAACACCTCGTGAAGCGTCTCGCTGCGCTGGTGTACAACGACCTGCCGCCCAGCGAAATGGGTGTGCCGGAAGGGCGGCGCCACATAAATGATGGCCCTGGGGCTGTATTTCTCCTTGATATCGAAAATACTCACAAAGCCCTGCATATTGGCAAGGGATAGAGCAAAAAAGGCTGCGTTCATGGGGCAGACCATGAGGCTGTCATAGCCGTAGTACCTCCCGCCGGCCCGGAAAGGCAGCAGGATAAGCTTCTGGGAGGCCAGCCAGTCCATCGTTTCCCGGCGCAGGTCGGAAAATTCATAGCCGTAAACTTCTCTGAAGCGGGGCTTGTCGGTGGGCAGATCATCACCAATGCGCATACAGTCCGGGTCCCGGCGGCGCATATAGTCCTCCATAAAGTTCACAACGGGGCCGTTCTTGCAGCGGACAACCTCCGCCTCCTTGCAGATGCCCTTGCCGGGCAGAGAATAGCTCACATCATAGCGGGAGCTGTGGGTGGGGCCGAAGCACATCTCCTCAAGCTGCGCCTTTGTCTCCGGGTAGCAGAGAACGCGGCTTTTTTTGAGCGCCTTGGTCAGGTCAGCCGGCAGAACGAACCTGTCAAAATACGAGTCTGTAAACATATGCTTAATCCCTCTCCCCTCATATCGTGAAAAGATAATTTTCTACATAAATTTTTATGTAAAAACAATGTTAATTTTTTATTATTTTACCACAAAGGCCCATTTTCTTCAACGAACAAAACTAACGGAAATCATCCCCGCGGGCCTGCTTATTATACCCGAATCTGTACATTTTTCACAAGCCCGTCCGGGCGCTTATTTTTCTGCCTTTGAAAGCAGCTCCACAATAACGCCTATGGCAAGAAAGCACATAAGCAGCATATAGATTTTTGAGCAGCCGCTGGTGAGAAAGGCCATGAGCGGATTGCGCCCGTCAAGGATCACAAGTACCACCAGCCCCATAAGCATTGCAATGGCCAGATGGGGTAGAAACGCCTTTAAAAACTTCATTTTAGCGCCTCCAGCTCTTTTATGATCAGCATATCGCTCACATAACGGCCGCCGTTGCAGGGGGCGTTCACCGTCTCTCCACCCAGAACCATCACCGAGGAGGCTCCGCCGTCCAGATTATAGGCGCTGACACAGCCCAGCTTCGCAAAAAGCTCCGCAAAGGCAGCCATGTCAAGGCCGTCCGAATAACCGCCCTGCCGCCCGTCCACCACCACAAAGCAGTAGTGTCCTGGTTCAAAATAGCCGATTCCGCTGCGGGGATGGGCGTTTAAAAGCGCGGAACCGGTGTTGAACTCAGTCTTTGGGCTGCCGTCCTTCTCCAGAAGCGCCGGCCCGAATTTCCAGGTCTGATAGGGCTCCTTTTCCAGAATTTCCTCCGCTTTGTACTCTTCCGGCGAATAGGTAGCCATGGTCCCGTCGCGATAGAGCACGCAGAGATCGCAGGAGGTCTGCTCGGTCATGTATACCAGCCCGTTGCGCACCAGGAGCCCGCTGCGCTGGTTCAGGCAATAGTCCCCGTTCATGGCCAGCACCGCAGCGTTTTCTTTCGCAATTTTTTCCGGCGCGGCGGCGCTGCCTTCAGAAAAGCAGGTCTGAAAATTTTCCACCTGGGCCACATAGATATCGGCCACATAATAGGTCAGAGCCGGAGAGGCATCCGGAAAGCTGTGCTCTGTGACAGCAACGGAGATATCGGGGCTTTTATAGCCGTTTTCGGAGACGATTATTTCCTCCGAAAACTTCGCTGCAAAGCGTTCTCTTATGCTCCGGCTTTCCTCATTATATTCCTCATCCGCCTTCTGCGTCACAGCAGGGCTTGCAATCGGGGCGATCCCCCCCTGCGCCTTCAGCCTCATCTGAGGCAAAACATGGTGAAACAGGGCAAAGATGCAGAGAAGCAGCCCCGTCAGAAGCAGGTCCAATATGGCAAGCCCCCACCAGGGAAGCCTTTTTCTCTTTTTCTGCGGCAAAGTCTTATTTCTCCTCAACTGAAATATTTTTTGATTATAAGCCCAGTTTTCTCTGCTGTCAATCAAACTTGAAAAATAAGAAAAAACAGGCTAAAATCCATGTCAGGGGTGAAAAAAATGCAAAATTACAAACTGACGCTCTGCTATGACGGTACAAAATATCGCGGCTGGCAGAGACAGGGCAACACGCCGAACACCATACAGGAAAAAATGGAATATCTTCTGAGCCGGGTTCTGGGCCGGGAGACGGAGATTGCCGCCAGCGGCAGGACCGATGCGGGAGTCCACGCCCGCCGTCAGGTTTGCTCCTTCCGGGCGGAGATGGATGCGGAGCCGGAGGAGCTGCTGCGGAAACTCCGGGAGGTCCTGCCGGAGGATATCGGCGCCGTGTCCCTGGAGAGGGCGGAGCCCCGCTTTCACGCAAGGCTTAGCTGCCGGGAAAAGACCTATGTTTACCGCCTCTGGACAAGCACGGAGCCAAATGTTTTTCTGCGCCGCTATACCCTCTCCTGCCCCGCCCCGCTGGATGAAGCAGCCATGAAGGCCGCGGCGGAGGCCCTCGTGGGGCGGCATGACTTTTCCGCCTTCTGCGCCCGGTCAATGAAGAAGTCCGCGGTACGCAGCATAAGGAGCATTGCATTCCAGAAGGAGGGCGGCGAGTTGCGCCTTGTTTTCACCGGAGACGGCTTTCTTTACAACATGGTGCGCATTCTGGCCGGGACCCTGCTGGAAGTCGGAGCGGGCCGTCTCTCCCCCGGCGAAATGCCAGGGATTCTGGCGTCAAAGGACCGCGCCGCGGCAGGCCCCTGCGCGCCGGCAAAAGGGCTCTTTCTATGGGAAGTGAGCTACTGAAAAAATAATTTTTTGGTATTGACAGGGCAGTTGAATATTGTTAGAATGAGTCGTCTCAATTGGATAGGAGTTTATCCGAAGCAAGATAGCGACCGCTGCTTTTACCGCAGCCGAGGCCACACGGACAGCCGGGTCGAATGCCGATAAACCGCGGGTGCGGTGGCAACTTCTGTTGCCTTATTGATTGAGTTAGAAGCTCAAGTTTTATAAGTTGGTAACTATAAACCAGTGCTTGCAAAGCATACAAACTTGTGAAATGGTCAATAAGAGTAGTAAGAGTAATCTTTGCTATATAGACTCTAAACCCATTGGGATCGACGCGCCCGCTCTGCGGGTCTGCCGCTTGATTTCTCAAGATGACGTATGCCGCCGGCATATGTCGTCTTTTTTTGCTTTTTGAAGCATTTTTATTTGGGGGTATGGGCATGAAGAAGATAATTGAGCTTAAAAACATAAGCAAGTCCTTTGATGGAGAACTGGTGCTGGACAAAATCAATCTGGATATTTATGACAATGAGTTTCTCACCTTGCTGGGCCCTTCCGGCTGCGGCAAAACGACCACGCTGCGGCTCATCGGCGGCTTTGAAAGCGCCGATGAGGGAGACATCATTTTTATGGGCGAGAATATAAACGACCTGCCCCCCTATAAGAGAAACGTCAACACCGTCTTTCAGCGCTACGCCCTTTTCCCCCATCTGAATGTCTATGAAAACGTGGCTTTCCCCCTGCGGGAAAAGCGGGTCGGCAAAAGCGAAATTGACAGCCGGGTCCGGGAGATGCTCTCCCTGGTCGCTCTGACGGGTTTTGAGCAGCGCAGTGTCACCAGTCTCTCCGGCGGCCAGCAGCAGCGGGTCGCCATCGCCCGGGCGCTGGTCAGCAGCCCCAAGGTTCTTCTTCTGGACGAGCCTCTGGCCGCCCTTGACCTTAAGCTGCGCAAGGACATGCAGCAGGAACTCAAGAAGATTCAAAAAGCCACGGGGATCACCTTTGTTTTTGTTACCCATGACCAGGAGGAAGCCCTCTCCATGTCGGATACGGTGGTGGTCATGTCCGAGGGCCGCATTCAGCAGATCGGCACGCCCATCGACATTTACAACGAGCCGGAAAATGCCTTTGTGGCGGACTTCATCGGGGAGAGCAACATTGTGGACGGCATCATGCTGGAGGACCGCCGGGTGGCTTTTTCCGGCCATGTGTTTGACTGCGTGGACGCCGGATTTAAGAAAAAGGAGCCGGTGGACGTGGTGGTGCGTCCGGAGGATGTGGACATTGTCAGTGAAGAAAAGGGAATGCTTAAGGGCGTTGTCACTTCGGTCACTTTCCTTGGCGTGCACTATGAGATCATCGTTGACATCAACGGCTTCAAGTGGATGATCCAGACCACGGATTTTGTGGACGTGGATGAGCATATCGGCCTCTACATTGAGCCGGACGCCATTCATATCATGAAGAAGTCCCAGTACTCCGGCATGTTCGGGGACTACTCCTCCTTTTCCAACGAACTGGACGAGCTGTCTGACGCGGAAAGCGAGAGCGACGAATGAAAAATGCCTCCAAAGCCCGGGGCAGCCTTGTGCAGAGGCTGACTTTGGCGCCCTACTCCCTGTGGGCGCTGCTGTTTATTCTGGTCCCCCTCATCTTCGTGGCCTACTACGCCTTTACGGATTCCGATTTCAACTTCACCTTTGATAATATCAGCCGCTTTTTCACCGCCACCTCAAGCATAAATGACGGCGGCATGGAAAAAGAGGTGCACACCTACCTGCTCATCTTCGCGCGCTCCCTGAAGCTGGCGGTGATTTCCACCTTTATCTGCCTGCTCATGGGCTATCCTGCGGCATACATTATCTCCCGTGCCTCCCCCAGGACCCAGAAAATCATGATCACCCTCATTATGATTCCCATGTGGATGAACTTCCTCATCCGCACCTATGCCTGGATGACCATTCTGCAAGACACCGGCATTCTCAACAGCCTCCTCGGTCTCATCGGCCTTGGGCCGGTGCACATTATCGGCACGGAGGCAGCGGTCGTTATCGGCATGGTGTACGATTACTTTCCCTATATGATCCTGCCGATCTACTCCGTCATGGCAAAGATGGACGCAAAGCTTATCGAGGCGGCCCGGGACCTGGGCTGCAACAGTGCCGGGGTCCTGCGCCGGGTCGTCTGGCCGCTGAGCCTTCCGGGAGTCATCTCCGGCATAACCATGGTTCTCATCCCCTCCATAAGCACTTTTTACATCTCCCAGAAGCTGGGCAACGGCAAATTCTATCTCATTGGCGACGCCATTGAGGGCCAGTATGTGGCCAACAATCTGCACTTCGCGGCGGCGATCGCTTTTATTCTGATGGTCATCCTGCTCTTTGGCATGGCGCTCATGCAGCGCTATGCGGGCAAAAAGGCCGTCGCAGCATAAGGAGGGACGAGAAAATGAAGCCTGCCGCCAAGGCCTATACGGCCTTAATCATGCTATTTCTCTTTGCCCCCATCGCCATCCTGCTGGTCTTTTCTTTCAACGAGGCAAAGAGCCTTTCCGTGTTTTCGAATTTTTCTCTGTATTGGTACAGGGAGCTCTTCCGGGACGCGGAGACGCTGAATGCGGTGAAAAACACCGTGCTCCTGGCCTTCTCTGCCGCGGCCGTCTCCACCGTCATGGGCACTGCCGCGGCCGTGGGCATCAATAAGCTCCGGAATAAATACCTGCGCTATGCCATGGATACCGTCACCAATATCCCCATGATTAACCCGGATATCATCACGGGTATCTCTCTTATGCTGATGTTTGTCTTTGTGGGCCGTCTTTTCGGCGCGGCCACCAGCCTCAGCTTTTGGACCATGCTCATCTCTCATGTGACTTTCTGCCTTCCCTATGTGATCCTGCAGGTGCTGCCCAAGCTCCAGCAGATGGATCGAGCCCTTCCGGAAGCCGCCATGGACCTGGGCTGCACCCCTCTGCGGGCCTTTTTCAAGGTAGAGCTGCCGGAGATCCTTCCCGGCCTTGTTACCGGGCTTATCATGGCCTTCACCCTGTCGCTGGACGATTTTGTCATCAGCTATTTTACTGCGGGCAACGGTTTTCAGACCCTGCCCATCCGCATATACAATATGACCAAGAAAACCGTCACCCCAAAGATGTACGCCCTGGCGACGATCATTTTCTTTGTTATACTGGCCCTGCTGCTTATTTCCAACCTGGCCGACAGTGAGAGCAGCCGGAGCCTCAAGGCCGCAAGGCAGAAGAAAAAAGCAAATATCTGACCTATCAGGAGGAACAAAAATGAAAAAAACGATTTCCCTGCTTCTTTCCGCAGTTATCCTCTGCGCCGTTTTTCTAAGCGGCTGCGGCTCATCCGACAGTCTGACGCTGAACGTTTATAACTGGGGCGAGTATATTTCCGACGGCTCTGAGGGCTCTTTTGACACCATCCGCGAATTTGAACTCTGGTACAAGGAAACCTATGGCCAGAGTGTTAAGGTCAATTACGACACCTACGCCAGCAACGAGGACATGTACAACAAAATCTCCAGCGGCGCTGTGAGCTATGACGTTATTATTCCCTCCGACTATATGATCGCCCGCATGGCTCAGGAGGACATGCTCCTGCCTCTGGACTTTGCCAACATCCCCAATTACCAGTATATCGACGAGGGCTTCCGCGGCCTTTACTATGACGCGGAAAACCTATACTCCGTGCCCTATACCTATGGTGTGGTGGGCATCATCTATAACGCCAACGTTGTGGACGAGGCCGACGCCAGGGGCTGGGACCTGATGTGGAACGACAAATACGCCGGCTCCATCCTCCAGTTCAACAACTCCCGGGACGCCTTTGCCACCGCCCAGTATAAGCTCGATCTGGATGTGAACAGCACGGACACCGCCCTCTGGGACAAGGCCCTGGCCGAGCTGAAGGCCCAGGCCCCCCTGGTCAAAAGCTATGTCATGGACGAAGTTTATAACATGATGGAGTCCGGCGAGGCCGCTGTGGCCCCCTACTACGCCGGGGATTACTTCACCATGCTGGACGCCCAGGCCGAGGATGTTGACCTGCGCTTCTACTACCCTGAGCGCACCAATTATTTTGTGGACGCCATGTGCATCCCCTCCTGCTGCCAGAACAAAGAGCTTGCGGAAATCTTCATCAACTACATGCTCTCCGCCGAACCTGCGATTGCCAACGCCGAGTATGTTTACTATGCCTCTCCCAACGCCCTCGTCTATGAGGACGCGGAGTATATCCACTCCCTTGGCCAGGAGGCCATGGATATCCTCTATCCCGGCATTGAAAACTTCAGCGAGCTTTACAATGCCTACGCCTTCCGCAATCTGGGCAGCGAAACTCTGGGCTATGTGAACAGCCTTTGGGAAGATCTGAAAATAGGTTGACATAATTGAATTAACATAAAACCTCTCCGTTCAGACGGAGAGGTTTTTTTATGCAATGGAACAATCAATATAAATGTACCGATATAAAATTTTGAAACTCTATACTTTTTCATGGCATTTCCTTTTCAAAACAGAACCTGCGTCATCGCGCGGGGCAGCGGTTTTGCCGCTGGTGGCTGCGGCCAGTCCGGGCCGGTTCGCCGCCCGGACGCCGCTTTTATGAAACAGGGCAGATATTCTTTCAAGCGGCCTGTTTTCCTCCCCATGCCTTTGGGATAATTTCTGCTTTTCCCGGGAAAAATACAGGCTGTATAAATAATGAAAAGAGGTTCGGTATGTATAAACGCCTTGGGAAGCAGACCGTAAAGCTGCAAAACCCGCCCGCCATTCTTTCCTATGCCGCCGTGGCCGGGAAAAAGGAGGGCGAGGGGCCTCTGAAAGCCTGCTTTGACTATATATCCGACGATTCCTATTTTGGAGAAAAGACCTGGGAAAAGGCGGAGAGCCACATGATAAAGCAATGCTTCTCCGTTGCCTGCGACAAGGGGAAAATTGCCCCCTCGGCGCTGGATTATATTTTTGCCGGGGATCTTCTAAACCAGTGTGTCAGCTCCGCCTTTGCCATGAAAGACAGCCACGTGCCCTACTTCGGCTTGTATGGGGCCTGCTCCACCATGGCAGAATCCCTGTCGCTGGCCGCCATGATCATAGACGGGGGCTATGCCAATACCGTCTGTGCCCTGACCGGCTCCCACTTCTGCTCTGCTGAACGGCAGTACCGCTTTCCTCTTGAATACGGCGGCCAGCGCCCGCCCACGGCTCAGTGGACGGTGACGGGGGCCGGCGCCGTGATTCTCGGCTCCTCCGGGCAGGGAATGAAAATAACCCACGTCACCACCGGGTCCATCAACGACGCAGGCATAAACGATGCCAACAATATGGGCAGCGCCATGGCCCCCGCCGCCTACGACACCCTCAAGGCCCATTTTGCCGATACCGGCCGCACCCCCGACTATTATGACGCTATTTTTACCGGGGACCTTGGTGCCCTGGGCCATGATATCCTCCAGGCCCTGTTCAAGGCCGACGGGGTGGAACTCGGCCCAAGATATATGGACTGCGGCGTGTTGATGTTCGACCTGAACGCCCAGGAGGTTTTCTGCGGCGGTTCCGGCTGCGGCTGCTGTGCCTCGGTTCTGGGCGGGCATATCCTGCGGGGCATGGAAAAAGGCGTGTGGCGGCGAATCCTCCTGGCAGCCACCGGGGCCCTCATGTCCCCCACCAGCTCCCAGCAGGGAGACAGTATTCCCGGCATCTGCCACGCCGTGGCAATCGAAAAGGAGGGCTGAACATGGACATTCTTCTTGATTATCTCAAGGCCTTTGCCGTGGGCGGCCTGCTCTGCGTCCTTGGTCAGCTTCTTATTGATTACACCCGCCTTACCCCCGCCCGGATCCTGACACTTTATGTGGTCGCCGGCGTGGTTCTGGGCGCTTTCGGACTGTACCAGCCCCTTGTAGACTGGGCCGGAGCCGGGGCGACAGTGCCCCTTACCGGCTTTGGAAACGCGCTGGCCAAAGGCGTCCGGGATGCGGTGGCAAAAGACGGGCTTCTGGGCGTGTTCACCGGGGGCTTTACTGCCGCCGCAGGCGGGGTCTGCGCCGCGGTTTTTTTCGGTCTGCTTGTGGCTCTTATTTTTAAACCCAGCGACAAAAACAAATAAACCCGCTTTTGCCGATTTGCAAATTAAGAGATGCGGCCTTCAGGCCGCTTCAGCTTGTCAAAAAAGTCCGTGCCGGACTTTTTTGGCTGCGCTTTCCGCCGGGCATTTTGACGTCAAAATGCCGCTTCGCTCAAAAGGCTTGAAAACAAGCCTTTTGAGCAAAGCGGCTTATCCCATTTGAGGCGGGCCTTGCCCCCTCAAGCGCCCCCGCGACCCAAAGGTTTTGCTTCGGCAAACGTTTTTTGACCGTCTCCCGCTTCTTTTTAAGTTTACATAATTATATTTACATAATGTTATTTGTTTACCACATTCTGCACTTCGCCTTTCAGGAAAGCACGGATATTATCGGCAGTAATGTGCAGAATGCGCTCCCGGCTCTCCCTGGGCGCCCAGCTTATGTGGGGGGTAATGAGGCAGTTTTTGGCACTAAGCAGGGGGTTGTCGTCCCGGATGGGCTCGGTGGACACCACGTCCAGCCCGGCGGCATAGACCTTGCCGGAATTCAGCGCGTCAGCCAGATCCTGCTCCACGATCAAAGGGCCTCGGCTGTTATTGATGAGGATGACACCGTCCTTCATCTTTGCAATGCTCTCTCTATTGATCATGCCACGGGTTGCCGGGAACAGAGGGCAGTGGAGGGAGATCACGTCCGCCCGCTCATACAGCTCGTCCAGCGCCACATATTCGGCAATTTTCTCCCCCTCGGGGCTTCTGCTGCGGTTATAGGCGATGACCTTCATCCCCAGTGCCCCCGCTATGGTCCCCACAGTCTGACCGATACGCCCAAAACCGATGATTCCCATGGTCTTTCCCGCAAGCTCAATAAGGGGATAGTCCCAGAAGCACCATTCCCCGCTGGAAGCCCAGCGGCCCTGATGCACGGCCTCAGAATGATGGGCCGCGCGGCCGCAGATTTCCAGCAGCAGGGAGATGGCAAACTGGGCCACAGAGGCGGTGCCGTAGGCAGGCACATTGGAGACAGGAATGCCTTTTTCCTTTGCGTAAATATAGTCAACAGGGTCATAGCCGGTGGCCATAATGGTGATGTACTTTATATTGGGGCAGGCGTCAATTACCCGCCTTGAAACGCCGGACTTGTTGGCGACCACGATCTCCGCGTCCCCGATGCGCCTTATTACCTCGTTCTCGTCGTCGGTATAATGCTCGAAAACACTCAGCTCCCCGAATTCGCGGAGGCAGTCCCAGCTCAGGTCGCCGGGGTTCATGGTATGGCCTTCGATTACTGTGATTTTCATGTTTCTCTCCGATTTTCTTTTTTTCAGATGTTCAGCAGCGCCGCCGCGGCGGAGCCAGGCAGGGTGGTCCCCTGACCGATCCTGAAGTCGTATTTCCGGCCCAGCTCTTCTCCGGCGCAGCGGGCTAGGAGCTTTTCAAGCATGGGCCTGTATATTCTGCCCTTCTGCACCAGAGAACCCTCGGCGCAGATGCAGGCGGGCCTCTCCCTGCCTGCGCCCGTCAGAAGCAGCAGGGCCGTAAGATTCACACACATGCATCGGGCGGAGCGCTCAAAAACGGCCAGACATATGGTCTTTACAAATTCCTCATCCTCTGCCGTGGCACAGACCTCTTCGAGATTTTCTCCGCTGCCCCAGGCATCGATAACAGCGGAGTCTATCCTTTCCAGCCCCTGGACCTTCCGCCCCGCCGCCGGGGATAAAAGCCCCTCTTCCGCGGCGGCCATCAGCATCAGGCGGCAGAGTTCGCCCAGATACACCCCTGCCGTGAGTTTCTCAAGCTTTTTGAGGCCGGGGTTGTTGCTCTGGCTGTCAAGCAGCCGGTCAAAATCGCCGCCGGAGATGCCGTTATACATGCCGGACTCAAGGTTTATGATCATCCCTGTCTCCCCCGATACACCAAGCTTACCGATCCTGCCTGCCGGCAGGACGCAGCAGGTGTTTGTGCCGGTGCCGCTGACCTGACCGATAAAGCCGCTGTAGGAGTCCCGGTCCAACAGGGCGGTGCCGCCGAGAAGCACCGCGGCGGTATCGTTTATGATGACAATTTTTTTGCCCCGGATCTCCCGGCGCGCAAGCTCCGCTATGAGAGAAGCCCCCACAAGCTGCCCGGCGGAGCCGGTCACCATAACCTCCTTATCTATGCGGATGATCCGCCCGTCGATCTCCGGGGTGATCTCCGCCGAATAGGAAAAGCAGAAGCCGATTCTGTCCGTCCTGTCCATAAGTGGCTCGATGCCATCCGCCACGAAGGAAATAAACTCTTCCCATGCGGCGGGCTTGTCCGTTCCCGGCATTTTGCGTTTTTGAAGCGCCTCCACTCGGCACCCGCCTTTTTCAAAGCGTACAAGCGCGCTGCGGAAATTGGTTCCGCCCGCGTCGATAACCGCCACTGGCTCTCCCTGGGGCATGGCCCCCTCAAGGCAGAGATAGGTGGGGATCATCGGCAGGGAACCGCCCCGGCCCGCAAGCCCCCGCTCCATTTCGGCGGCCATTTTCTCCGCCTCGGCCATAGGTTTGATAAGACCTGGCGTCATGCCGTGCCTTTCCAGAAAATCAAGCGCGCTTTTTCTACTCATATTATTCACTTCCATAAAAACAGGCGGCATTTTGCCGCCTGTTCCAATATTTTATTCTTAGTTTCCGCTCTCTGCAGCCTTGTTCTCTCTGACGGATTCCACAATGCCCTCGGCCAGGCCCGCAAGCCCCTGAATCTCGCTGGGAATGATTATCTTGGTGGCTCTTCCATTGGCGGCGTTGGAAAAAGCCTCCAGAGCCTTTATCTTGATAACCGCGTCCGTTGGACTGGCCTGATTGATGAGGCGGATACTCTCGGCAGTAGCAGTCTGAACCTTCAGGATGGCCTCGGCCTGGCCTTCGGCCTCCAGGATCTGCTGCTGCTTCTTGGCGTCTGCCCGGAGGATAGCGGATTCTTTCTCGCCCTCAGCTTCCAGAATGGCAGCGCGCTTTTCGCCCTCGGCCCGGAGAATGGCTTCGCGGCGCTCACGCTCTGCTTTCATCTGCTTCTCCATGGCGTTCTGGATTTCCTTGGGCGGCAAAATGTTCTTCAGCTCAACCCGGTTGACCTTTATGCCCCAGGGATCGGTGGCCTCGTCCAGGATGGAGCGCATCTTGGTGTTGATAATGTCGCGGCTGGTGAGGCACTGGTCAAGCTCCAGGTCGCCGATTATATTACGCAGGGTGGTGGCGGCCAGATTTTCAATGGCCACCATGGGCTGCTCAATGCCATAGGTATACATCTTGGGATCTGTGATCTGGAAATAGATAACCGTGTCAATCTGCATGGTGACGTTATCCTTTGTGATCACAGGCTGGGGCGGGAAGTCCGCCACCTGCTCCTTCAGGGACACGACCTTGGCCACGCGCTCAATAAACGGAACCTTGAGATGGATGCCCACGTTCCATGTGGTCTTGTACGCGCCCAGGCGTTCGATAACATAGGCTTTTGCCTGCTGCACAATGCGGATACTTCTTACGAGGATTATGATCGCCAGAAGTACCAGAATCAAAATAACATACTGCATATTCTTTTCTCCTTAAAAAAATTATTTTATTCCTTTTCGGTCACAATGAGCTTGACGCCCTCGATGCGCACCACTGTGACTACATCCCCGATATCAGGACTTTTTTCATCCTCCGCGCTGCGGGCAGTCCATATCTTGCCGCCGACCGCCACCGCTCCAGTACCGCGGATATTGTCTATTTTCTCAGTGACAATACATTCCCTGCCTATTGTAAGGTCCGCATTGGTGGGCTGAATGCGGGAGTTGATATATTTTTTCGCCAGGGGCCTGGTAAGCGCCAGGGACGCTACTGACACGATCAAAAACCAAACGATCTGCAGCCAGAGCGGAGCACCCGCAAGTGCCGACAGCAGAGCTGCCAAAGCGCCCAGGGCAAACCAAATGGACACCAGTCCCGGTACAAGCCCCTCCACGATAAGCAGCACGATCATCAGCACAAGCCATACCACAGTCATATTAACCAGAATTCCGGCAATATAAGCCATACTTACTTCCTTTCTCAATCAAGCCAATCTGTTTCTTGTTTATTATTATATAATGCCCGCAAATTTTACGCAAGGGGCATTTAATTTTCAATAATTAATTTTCGGTGAATTTCCGCTTTAGCTCTTTACTTTTTTCAATTGCTGATGTAACATATCTTAGACAGGTTTACTACTGTTTTATTAATTTTGGAGGTAAAAATGAACAAACTCCCTAAAAAGCCGCGTAACGAAAACATGTATAAGGCAATTCTCAGTCTGGAGAATGTAGACGAATGCATGAAATTCTTTGATGACCTTTGCACGGTTACGGAGCTCATGGCCATGGAACAACGTTTCCAGGTGGCCGCCTGCCTGAACGGCGGCATGATCTATAATGATATTTTGGCCGAGACCGGCGCCTCCAGCGCCACAATCAGCCGGGTGAACCGCTCCCTGCAGTACGGGCACGGCGGCTATGGGATTGTGTTTGCCAGGGCCGGGGAGAAGGGCGAATGAGCTGTTACGGCTCCCTTGCCGCCTGGTATGACCAGCTCACGGGGGACGTGCCCTACGCGGAGTTCGCGGATTTTTATGAGGCGGAGTTCAGTCGCTGCGGCGGTGAATTCCGCCTTCTGCTCGATCTCTGCTGCGGCACCGGGACGCTTACCTGTGAAATGGCCCGCCGGGGCTATGAGCTTATCGGGGCGGATGCCTCGGTGGATATGCTCATGCAGGCCCAGAATAAGGCCGCAGGGCTGCCCCAACCGCCCCTGTTTCTCTGCCAGCAGGCGGAGGAGCTGGATCTCTATGGCACGGTGGACTGCGCTTTCTGCTCCCTGGATGGAATGAATTATCTGCCTCCCCCCTCCCTGCCGGAGGTCTTCCGGCGGCTGCATCTCTTTATTCGCCCGGGTGGTCTTTTCATTTTCGATATCCGCCTGCCGGAATGGCTCCGCTCTCTGGATGGGCAGGTGTTCGTGGATGAAAGGGAGGATGTGCTCTGCCTCTGGCGGGCGGATTATTCCGCCGAGTCGGAGGCCATTATATACGGCATGGATATCTTTTCCCGAAAGGGCAGACTCTGGGAGCGGAGCCGGGAGGAGCATGTGGAATACAGCCACTCGCCCGGAGGGCTGAAAGCCCTTCTTGAGAACGCCGGCTTTGCGCGCGTGGAGCTCCTCAATCACTGCCCGCAGGGTAACAGCGGCAGGCTTTTCATCCGTGCAGTAAGGAGGTTAAATTAACAATGGATAAAATTATCAGAGCCACGGCCGGAGAAGGATACATAAAAATGGCCGTTATAAGCGCAAGGGGCACCGTTCAGCGGGCAAGAGACATTCATGGCTGCTCCCCCACCGCCGCCGCGGCCCTGGGCCGGACCCTCTGCGCCGCCTCCCTCATGGGGGAGATGATGAAAGAAGAGAACGCCAGCCTTACCATACGCGTAAACGGCGGCGGCCCCATTGGCAGCGTTATCGCCGTATCCGACTCCCGGGGCTTTGTAAGGGGCTGTGTTGGCGCCCCTCATATCGACCTGCCTCTGCGGCCGGACGGAAAGCTGGATGTGGGCGGCGCCGTGGGCCGGGACGGGATGCTGACTGTCAGCCGGGATATTGGCCTTAAAGAACCCTATATCGGCTCCACGGAGCTTGTAAGCGGCGAAATTGCCGAGGATGTAACCTCATATCTGCTGGAAAGCGAGCAGGTGCCCTCTGCCTGCGGCCTGGGCGTGCTTGTGGACACGGACTGCTCCATAAAGGCGGCAGGCGGCTTCATCGTGCAGCTCATGCCCGGCGCGCCTGAGGAGCTCATCGGCATGCTTGAGGATAATATCTTCATGATGGATCAGCTTACCACTATTCTCTCCGAGGATGGCCCTGCTGTCATTTTTGATCAGGTTCTCAAGGGACTGGAACACCACATCGTGGAGCAGTGTGAAATCGGATACCGCTGTCCCTGCACCAGGGAGCGGGTTGAGGGCGCCATAGCCTGCGTGGATGAGAGCGAGCTGCGGGAAATGATCGAGGAGGGGAACCCCGTTTCCGTGCACTGCCAGTTCTGTGACGCCGTATATGACTTCAGCCCGGCGGATTTACGGAGCTTCCTGAAAAAATAAAAAGGAAATAGAAAAAAATTGAAATAAGATATTGACAATCTCCGCTTTTTCTAGTATTATAACGGAGCTGTCGCGCGGGAGCATAGCTCAGCTGGTTAGAGCACCTGCCTTACAAGCAGGGGGTCACTGG
>OLPA01000743.1_pt1 | contig 29873 bp, 20 predicted proteins | sample 1672811 | NCBI WGS metagenome assembly OLPA01 (sample SAMEA3136726, study PRJEB25190) | human gut metagenome | biome: human gut; feature: human-associated habitat; material: faeces | place: Austria | collected 2013
CATAAACTGCACCTTCAGATGTCAGATTATGTCCAACATTTGGGGTGCAGTTCATGGCGCGTCTTATCCAGCCTACTCTTGCTTATCCGTTCTGCTTTTGCATCCACTCCACCACAAAATCAGCCAGCCCCTCAACATCATTAATATCCAGTAATGCGACATCAAGATTAAGCGGCACATCACTGGCTACAGCAATAACATGCCTGTCTATCACTAATTCTTCCGGTCGATGTCCGGCTCCATCGCGAAACAGCACAATCTTTGCGATCTCTTCATGCTTAAACCCTTCGACCAGAATCAAATCCAGCTTTGAGGTATCCATTCGACTTGCGAGAAAATGTAGATCCAGCTCTTCTTCGTCTGGTGTTTCCGTCATCAAGGCCCATCGCTGCTGGCTGGCAACGATGGTTTGTGCCGCGCCAGCCTTGCGCAGCTCATAGCTATCTTTGCCCGGTTTATCAACATCCATATCATGGTGCGTATGCTTAATCAGCCCTGGACGGATCCCTCTGGCGCATAATGCCGGGATCAGTTTTTTCAGCAGCGTAGTTTTTCCAGTGCCACTCCACGCGGCAAAGGCGAGTAACGGTATCATCGTTTTTCCTGCCATCGGGCAAGCTCCTCTGGCGTATTCACGTTAATAAATGCATCTTTATTATCGCTGAAATCAACCGCATGCCCGCCAGCCAGACGCATAAATGCCATTACCCGGCGTTCTCCTGCTTGCAGATATTCTAGTAATAAAGGCTCAATAGCGCGGTTTACCAGAGCAATAGTCGGGTGATCGCGTTCACCGTCGTGGACCCACACGACAGGCGCATCTTTGCGCTGATGATTAAGCCGGGCGGCTAAATCAGGGGGAATGTAAGGCGTATCGCACGGACAAAACAAAAACCACTCACCAGCTTCCTGCTGCATTACTGAAAGCATTCCTGCCAGAGGGCCTGGGTAATCCGCCAGTGAATCTTCAATCACTTTCAGACCGCTTGCCTGATAGATTTCCTGATGACGATTAGCATTAACCACGACGTGAGAAAGCTGCGTCATAAGCGCGTCAGCGACATGTTGCCATAATGGTTTGCCGTTTAATTCAAGCAATCCTTTATCTACGCCGCCCATTCGTCTGGCTTTACCGCCCGCCAGCACAACGCCTGTTATCGTCGTCATCAGATTCACCGATATCGCCTCTTTTATTGTGGGATTGACCCTGCTAACGTGTCTGTCTCAAGAGTAAGGAGCATTACTATGAAATGTAAACGTCTGAATGAAGTTATTGAACTCCTCCAGCCAGCCTGGCAAAAAGAGCCAGACCTTAACCTGCTGCAATTTTTGCAGAAACTGGCGAAAGAGTCAGGTTTTGACGGCGAACTGGCGGATTTGACGGATGACATTCTGATCTATCACCTGAAAATGCGTGATTCCGCGAAAGATGCGGTGATCCCGGGTTTGCAAAAAGATTATGAAGAAGATTTCAAAACGGCGCTGTTACGCGCTCGCGGCGTAATTAAAGAGTAAAAGCTTGTAAGCGGCGCCACCAAAATCATCGTGAAATGATATCCTTCATCATTCGTAATGTTTTCCGGATGATGGGATGAACAACAGCGCTTTTACTTTCCAGACACTACACCCGGATACCATCATGGATGCTCTGTTTGAGCAAGGGATCCGGGTGGATTCCGGTCTTACCCCGCTTAACAGCTATGAAAACCGTGTCTATCAATTTCAGGACGAAGATCGTCGACGTTTTGTCGTCAAATTTTATCGTCCTGAACGTTGGACACCCGATCAAATCCTCGAAGAACATCAATTTGCGTTGCAGTTGGTAAATGATGAAGTTCCGGTCGCAGCACCTGTGGCCTTTAACGGTCAGACTTTATTGAATCATCAGGGATTTTATTTCGCTGTTTTTCCAAGCGTCGGTGGTCGCCAGTTCGAAGCTGATAATATCGATCAGATGGAAGCGGTTGGGCGTTATTTAGGGCGTATGCACCAGACGGGGTGCAAACAGCTTTTTATCCATCGCCCGACCATCGGTCTGAATGAATATCTCATTGAGCCTCGCAAGCTGTTTGAGGACGCTACACTGATACCTTCCGGGTTGAAAGCGGCATTTCTGAAAGCGACAGATGAGCTGATCGCCGCCGTTACAGCACACTGGCGGGAAGATTTCACCGTTCTGCGGCTACATGGAGACTGCCACGCCGGGAATATTCTCTGGCGCGATGGTCCAATGTTTGTTGATCTGGATGATGCACGTAATGGTCCGGCTATTCAGGATTTGTGGATGTTGCTCAATGGCGATAAAGCCGAGCAGCGGATGCAACTGGAAACTATTATTGAAGCTTATGAAGAATTTAGCGAGTTCGACACCGCTGAAATCGGACTGATTGAACCTTTACGCGCCATGCGTTTGGTTTATTATCTTGCCTGGCTAATGCGGCGTTGGGCTGATCCCGCGTTCCCGAAAAATTTCCCGTGGTTAACCGGGGAAGATTACTGGCTGCGACAGACGGCGACTTTTATAGAACAGGCAAAAGTTCTACAAGAACCCCCTTTGCAATTAACACCTATGTATTAATCGGAGAGAGTAGATCATGAAAAAGATTTGGCTGGCGCTGGCTGGTTTAGTTTTAGCGTTTAGCGCATCGGCGGCGCAGTATGAAGATGGTAAACAGTACACTACCCTGGAAAAACCAGTTGCTGGCGCGCCGCAAGTGCTGGAGTTTTTCTCTTTCTTCTGCCCGCACTGCTATCAGTTTGAAGAAGTTCTGCATATTTCTGATAACGTGAAGAAAAAACTGCCGGAAGGCGTGAAGATGACTAAATACCACGTCAACTTCATGGGGGGTGACCTGGGCAAAGATCTGACTCAGGCATGGGCAGTGGCGATGGCGCTGGGCGTGGAAGACAAAGTCACTGTTCCGCTGTTTGAAGGCGTACAGAAAACCCAGACCATTCGTTCAGCATCTGATATCCGCGATGTATTTATCAACGCAGGTATTAAAGGTGAAGAGTACGACGCGGCATGGAACAGCTTCGTGGTGAAATCCCTGGTCGCTCAGCAGGAAAAAGCTGCAGCTGACGTGCAATTGCGTGGTGTTCCGGCGATGTTTGTTAACGGTAAATATCAGCTGAATCCGCAGGGTATGGATACCAGCAATATGGATGTTTTTGTTCAGCAGTATGCTGATACTGTGAAATATCTGTCCGAGAAAAAATAATTCAATGTAAATTACATAAAGCCCGTGAATATTCACGGGCTTTTTTTATTATTTAATAAATATAAATACATTCTGATAATGCATCCTGCCGCTGGACATTATTTCAGCATAAGTGGATATTCAAAGTTTTGCTGTTTTATCAGGGAATATTTATATGATACGTAAGTCAGCTACAGGTGCCATTGTTGCGTTAGCCGTAATCTGGGGTGGTGGCACATGGTACACAGGTACGCAAATTCAGCCTGGTGTCGAAAAGTTTATTAAAGGTTTTAACGATGCTAAAAAGAAAGGTGAACATGCCTACGATATGACGTTAAGTTATAAAAATTTTGACAAAGGCTTTTTTAATTCCCGTTTTCAAATGCAAATGACATTCGATAACGGTGCACCCGATCTCAATATCAAGCCAGGCCAGAAAATTGTATTTGATGTGGATGTTGAGCACGGTCCGTTGCCCATCACAATGTTAATGCATGGTAATGTCATCCCAGCACTGGCAGCGGCAAAAGTGAACTTAGTGAATAATGAACTGACACAACCGCTATTTATCGCCGCGAAAAATAAATCGCCCGTGGAAGCGACATTGCGATTCGCGTTTGGTGGCTCATTCTCTACGACATTAGATGTTGCCCCTGCAGAGTATGGAAAGTTTTCTTTTGGTGAGGGCCAGTTTACTTTTAATGGTGATGGTAGTTCATTGTCTAACCTGGATATTGAAGGCAAAGTCGAAGATATTGTTCTGCAATTATCACCAATGAACAAAGTAACGGCAAAAAGTTTTACCATTGATTCTCTGGCGCGATTAGAAGAAAAGAAATTTCCGGTTGGTGAAAGCGAGTCGAAATTTAATCAGATTAACATTATCAATCACGGGGAAGACGTTGCCCAAATCGATGCTTTCGTTGCAAAAACCAGGCTGGATCGCGTTAAAGACAAAGATTATATCAATGTCAATCTGACCTACGAACTTGATAAGTTAACAAAAGGGAATCAGCAACTCGGTAGTGGTGAGTGGTCATTGATTGCTGAATCTATTGATCCCTCAGCGGTGCGCCAATTTATCATCCAGTATAACATTGCGATGCAGAAGCAGCTTGCTGCACACCCTGAGTTAGCAAACGATGAAGTTGCTCTGCAAGAAGTGAATACTGCATTGTTCAAAGAGTATTTACCGTTATTACAAAAAAGTGAGCCGACCATTAAACAACCGGTAAGATGGAAGAATGCACTCGGCGAACTAAATGCCAATCTGGATATCAGTATTGCCGACCCAGCCAAATCTTCATCATCCACAAACAAAGATATTAAATCGCTCAATTTTGATGTGAAATTACCGCTTAATGTCGCCACAGAAATCGCAAAACAGCTTAATTTATCTGAAGGAATGGATGCGGAAAAAGCGCAAAAGCAGGCTGATAAACAAATCAGCGGGATGATGACCTTAGGTCAGATGTTTCAGTTAATCACGATTGACAACAATACCGCCTCGCTGCAACTGCGTTATACACCGGGTAAAGTTGTTTTTAACGGACAGGAGATGAGCGAAGAAGAATTTATGTCTCGTGCCGGACGTATTGTTCATTAAAATACTCACTCGCCTCTGCTCATTCAGAGGCGAGTAAAACTTACTTATTCTGACGCTGTGATGACATCAACGACGTCAGAAGTCGGTCTTTTTCCTGCCACAGTGAGTTCAGCCATTGCTGAAAATGGCGCTTAAAGCTTTTGTCATTGATGTAGTCGCCATGTAACTCATCGGAAATAGGCTGCAAATCCACATGTACGACAATCCGCGTCAGTTTACCGCTTAACATATCGAAGAACGGCTGACGGTTATTGTCCGGATAACACAGCGTAACATTAAGCAGTTTATCGAATTGTTTACCCAGTACATTTAGCGCCATCGCAATGCCTGCCGCCTTTGGTGGCAACAAGTTTTGAAAAGTGGAGTGGGTTTGCTGATGTTTTTCTTGCGTGAAACGGGAGCCTTCAACGAAATTGACAATGGTGGTGGGATGCAGGCGAAACTTTTCACAAGAACGCCGAGTGGTTTCAACATCTTTACCACGTCGCTCCGGATGACGTAATAAATAAGCGCGGGAATAACGCTTCATAAACGGCATATCCAGCGCCCAGCATGCCAGGCCAAGAAAAGGCACCCAGGCCAGCTGCTGCTTGAGGAAATATTTATTCATCGGAATGTGCTTACGAAACAGCACGCACAGTACGACAATATCTGCCCAACTACGGTGGTTACAAATAAGCAGATACCAGTTCTTCTTACTTAACCCTTCCAGCCCGTGAACTTCCCATTGCAGGTGTGGGTTCAGATGCAGTAATACCGCCAGACCTTCACACCAGCAATACATCATAAAATCACAAAAACGCGAAACCTTTCGCCAAATGACTGGCACAGGAAGCAATAGTTTTACAATCCCGGCAATGATGATCGGGACGGAGCAAAAAATAGTGACCAAAATGGTCAATACGATACTCAGCAAAAGGGTTATCGCAGCGAGTATTCTCGTCATAATGAATTTATTCAAAAAGTTAGCCATAGACAGTGCGCTAAAGAAGCGCAAGGCGCAGATTTTAGCAGAAAACGACCCAAATAACGGATGATCCTTAAGGAGAAAAATAATTCATATCTATCCACATTAGAAAAAATCCCATTATCTCAATTATTAGGGATGGTCTTATTTTTAACTTCATGAAAAACAAAGACAAACATCATGCTGTAAAAAGCATGATAATAAATTAAAAGCGATGTAAATAATTTATGCACAAAGTTATCCACATGACGATTTGCGAGCGATCCAGAAGATCTACAAAAGATTTTCACGAAAAGCGGTGAAAAACTCATGTTTTCATCCTGTCTGTGGCATCCTTTACCCATAATCTGATAAACAGGCACGGACATTATGGTTCAGATCCCCCAAAATCCACTTATCCTTGTAGATGGTTCATCTTATCTTTATCGCGCATATCACGCGTTTCCCCCGCTGACTAACAGCGCAGGCGAGCCGACCGGTGCGATGTATGGTGTCCTCAACATGCTGCGCAGTCTGATCATGCAATATAAACCGACGCATGCAGCGGTGGTATTTGACGCCAAGGGAAAAACCTTTCGTGATGAACTGTTTGAACATTACAAATCACATCGCCCGCCAATGCCGGACGATCTGCGAGCACAAATCGAACCTCTGCACGCGATGGTTAAAGCGATGGGACTGCCGCTGCTGGCGGTTTCTGGCGTAGAAGCGGACGACGTTATCGGTACTCTGGCGCGGGAAGCCGAAAAAGCCGGGCGTCCGGTGCTGATCAGCACTGGCGATAAAGATATGGCGCAGCTGGTGACGCCAAATATTACGCTTATCAATACCATGACGAATACCATCCTCGGCCCGGAAGAGGTGGTGAATAAGTACGGCGTGCCGCCAGAACTGATCATCGACTTCCTGGCGCTGATGGGTGACTCCTCTGATAACATCCCTGGCGTACCGGGCGTCGGTGAAAAAACCGCGCAGGCATTGCTGCAAGGTCTTGGCGGGCTGGATACGCTATATGCCGAGCCAGAAAAAATTGCTGGGTTGAGCTTCCGTGGCGCGAAAACAATGGCAGCGAAGCTCGAGCAAAACAAAGAAGTTGCTTATCTCTCATACCAGCTGGCGACGATTAAAACCGACGTTGAACTGGAGCTGACCTGTGAACAACTGGAAGTGCAGCCACCGGCGGCGGAAGAGTTGTTAGGGCTGTTCAAAAAGTATGAGTTCAAACGCTGGACTGCTGATGTCGAAGCGGGCAAATGGCTACAGGCTAAAGGGGCGAAACCCGCAGCCAGGCCGCAGGAAACCAGTGTTGCAGACGAAGCGCCAGAAGTGACGGCAACGGTGATTTCTTATGACAACTACGTCACCATCCTTGATGAAGAAACACTGAAAGCGTGGATTGCGAAGCTGGAAAAAGCGCCGGTATTTGCATTTGATACCGAAACCGACAGCCTTGATAACATCTCTGCTAACCTGGTCGGGCTTTCTTTTGCTATCGAGCCAGGCGTAGCGGCATATATTCCGGTTGCTCATGATTATCTTGATGCGCCCGATCAAATCTCTCGCGAGCGTGCACTCGAGTTGCTAAAACCGCTGCTGGAAGATGAAAAGGCGCTGAAGGTTGGGCAAAACCTGAAATACGATCGCGGTATTCTGGCGAATTACGGCATTGAGCTGCGTGGGATTGCATTTGATACCATGCTGGAGTCCTACATTCTCAATAGCGTTGCCGGGCGTCACGATATGGACAGCCTCGCGGAACGTTGGTTGAAGCACAAAACCATCACTTTTGAAGAGATTGCTGGTAAAGGTAAAAATCAACTGACCTTTAACCAGATTGCCCTGGAAGAGGCCGGACGTTACGCCGCCGAAGATGCAGATGTCACCTTGCAGCTGCATCTGAAAATGTGGCCGGATCTGCAAAAACACAAAGGGCCGTTGAACGTCTTCGAGAATATCGAAATGCCGCTAGTGCCGGTGCTTTCACGCATTGAACGTAACGGTGTGAAGATCGATCCGAAAGTGCTGCACAATCATTCTGAAGAGCTCACTCTTCGTCTGGCTGAGCTGGAAAAGAAAGCGCATGAAATTGCAGGTGAGGAGTTTAACCTTTCTTCCACCAAGCAGTTACAAACCATTCTGTTTGAAAAACAGGGCATTAAACCGCTGAAGAAAACGCCAGGTGGCGCGCCGTCAACGTCGGAAGAGGTACTGGAAGAACTGGCGCTGGACTATCCGTTGCCAAAAGTGATTCTGGAGTATCGTGGTCTGGCGAAGCTGAAATCGACTTACACCGACAAGCTGCCGCTGATGATCAACCCGAAAACCGGGCGTGTGCATACCTCTTATCACCAGGCAGTAACTGCAACGGGACGTTTATCGTCAACCGATCCTAACCTGCAAAACATTCCGGTGCGTAACGAAGAAGGTCGTCGTATCCGCCAGGCGTTTATTGCGCCAGAGGATTATGTGATTGTCTCAGCGGACTACTCGCAGATTGAACTGCGCATTATGGCGCATCTCTCGCGTGACAAAGGCTTGCTGACCGCATTCGCCGAAGGAAAAGATATCCACCGTGCAACGGCGGCAGAAGTGTTTGGTTTGCCACTGGAAACCGTCACCAGCGAGCAACGCCGTAGCGCGAAAGCGATCAACTTTGGTCTGATTTATGGCATGAGTGCTTTCGGTCTGGCGCGGCAATTGAACATTCCACGTAAAGAAGCGCAGAAGTACATGGACCTTTACTTCGAACGCTACCCTGGCGTGCTGGAGTATATGGAACGCACCCGTGCTCAGGCGAAAGAGCAGGGCTACGTTGAAACGCTGGACGGACGCCGTCTGTATCTGCCGGATATCAAATCCAGCAATGGTGCTCGTCGTGCAGCGGCTGAACGTGCAGCCATTAACGCGCCAATGCAGGGAACCGCCGCCGACATTATCAAACGGGCAATGATTGCCGTTGATACGTGGCTACAGGCTGAGCAACCGCGTGTGCGTATGATCATGCAGGTACACGATGAACTGGTATTTGAAGTCCATAAAGATGATGTCGATGCCGTCGCGAAGCAGATTCATCAACTGATGGAAAACTGTACCCGTCTGGATGTGCCGTTGCTGGTGGAAGTGGGGAGTGGCGAAAACTGGGATCAGGCGCACTAAGATTCGCCTGAACATGCCCTTTTTTCGTAAGTAAGCAACATAAGCTGTCACGTTTTGTGATGGCTATTAGAAATTCCTATGCAACAACTGAAAAAAAATTACAAAAAATGCTTTCTGAACTGAACAAAAAAGAGTAAAGTTAGTCGCGTAGGGTACAGAGGTAAGATGTTCTATCTTTCAGACCTTTTACTTCACGTAATCGGATTTGGCTGAATATTTTAGCCGCCCCAGTCAGTAATGACTGGGGCGTTTTTTATTGGGCGAAAGAAAAGATCCGTAATGCCTGATACGCCATGTTTATCAGGCCAACGGTAGAATTGTAATCTATTGAATTTACGGGCCGGATACGCCACATCCGGCACAAGCATTAAGGCAAGAAAATTATTCGCCGTCCTGCGTTTCTTCTACAGGCTGCATCTCGCTAAACCAGGTATCCAGTTTCTGCCGCAGCTTGTCCACGCCTTGTTTCTTCAGTGAGGAGAACGTTTCAACCTGCACATCACCGTTAAACGCCAGCACCGCTTCACGCACCATATTCAATTGCGCTTTACGTGCGCCGCTTGCCAGTTTGTCCGCTTTGGTCAGCAGTACCAGCACGGCGATATTGCTGTCTACCGCCCACTCAATCATCTGCTGATCCAAATCTTTCAGCGGATGGCGAATATCCATTAGCACCACCAGACCTTGCAGGCTCTGACGTTTTTCGAGGTATTCGCCGAGCGCGCGTTGCCATTTGCGCTTCATCTCTTCCGGGACTTCCGCGTAGCCATAGCCGGGCAGGTCAACCAGACGCTTGCCGTCAGCCACTTCAAACAGGTTGATAAGCTGGGTGCGCCCTGGGGTTTTTGAGGTCCGCGCCAGGCTTTTCTGGTTAGTCAGCGTGTTCAGCGCGCTGGATTTACCTGCGTTGGAACGGCCTGCAAAAGCCACTTCAATTCCGGTATCGGAAGGTAGGTGGCGAATATCAGGCGCACTCATCACAAAATGCGTCTGTTGATAATTCAAATTAGTCAAAGCGGTCGTCTCCATCAGTCAAAGCTTTGCGGCGATTATACCTGAACCATAATAAAAGGCGGATTTTTCGGCGTGAGCGTTGTAAGTAAAAGCCATACGCTTTGTGAGACATTGCCGATAGTCTTTATGCGAAATAGCAGAGAAAATTCTGCGATGCATGTCAAATAAGCTATATAAATCAGTGAATTGCTTTTATATAAAACTCTGAAAATGTGCAAATACTGATGGCGGTTGATTGTTTGTTTAAAGCAAAGGCGTAAAGTAGCACCCATAGAGCGAGGACGCTAACAGGAACAATGACTCAGGATGAGGGTCAGGAGCGCCAGGAGGCGAAGACAGAGGATTGTCAGGAAGACAAACGTCCGGAGACGTAATTAAACGGAAATGGAATCAACACGGATTGTTCCGGCTAATGGAAAAACAGGGTGTGTTGGCGGCCTGCAAGGATTGTAAGACCCGTTAAGGGTTATGAGTCAGGAAAAAAGGCGACAGAGTAATCTGTCGCCTTTTTTCTTTGCTTGCTTTCTGTTAGATTCCGCCGCAAATCTATACTGAATAAAACGGCTAAAAGACGAACCATTATGAAACCATCATCTTCAAACTCACGCAGCAAAGGTCATGCAAAAGCGCGTCGAAAAACACGCGAGGAGCTGGATCAGGAAGCTCGTGACCGTAAGCGTCAGAAAAAACGTCGTGGTCATGCGCCGGGCAGCCGCGCAGCGGGCGGTAACACCACGTCAGGCAGCAAAGGCCAGAACGCACCGAAAGATCCACGTATTGGCAGTAAAACCCCTATTCCATTGGGCGTGACTGAAAAAGTCACCAAACAGCACAAACCGAAGAGTGAGAAACCTATGCTTTCACCGCAGGCGGAGTTGGAGTTACTGGAAACGGATGAGCGTCTGGATGCGCTGCTGGAACGTCTGGAAGCAGGCGAAACCCTGAGCGCCGAAGAGCAATCCTGGGTGGATGCCAAACTGGATCGTATTGATGAGTTGATGCAGAAACTCGGCCTCTCTTATGACGATGACGAAGAAGAGGAAGAAGACGAGAAGCAAGAAGACATGATGCGTCTGCTGCGGGGCAACTAACGGATTGCCGCCGTGGGCCTTCCCGTTCTGCTGATAACCCTTCCGGTTATATGTTATCTGGTGTGGTTATTCGTTAAACTACAGCGGTTGTCGCGGCGACAAAAGTGGCTGCGCAACCGGCTGATGACCCGAAACGGGCATCCGCCGGTACGCCGTAGCCGCCAGAGACGCCATCGGAAGGAGTGAGCATGTCTGTACAGCAAATCGACTGGGATCTGGCCCTGATCCAGAAATATAACTATTCCGGGCCACGATACACCTCGTACCCGACCGCGCTGGAGTTTTCAGAAGACTTCGGCGAACAGGCGTTTTTACAAGCCGTGGCGCGCTATCCTGAGCGTCCATTATCTCTCTACGTACATATCCCGTTCTGCCATAAGCTTTGTTACTTCTGCGGTTGCAATAAGATTGTTACTCGCCAGCAGCACAAGGCCGATCAGTATCTGGACGCGCTGGAGCAAGAAATCGTCCATCGTGCACCGCTTTTTGCCGGGCGCAAGGTGAGCCAGCTGCACTGGGGCGGTGGTACGCCGACGTATCTGAACAAAGCGCAAATCAGCCGCCTGATGAAGCTGCTGCGCGAAAACTTCCAGTTCAATGCCGATGCGGAGATTTCGATCGAAGTCGATCCGCGCGAAATCGAACTGGATGTACTCGATCATTTACGCGCCGAGGGCTTTAATCGCCTGAGCATGGGCGTGCAGGACTTCAACAAAGAAGTGCAACGTCTGGTTAACCGCGAGCAGGATGAAGAGTTCATCTTTGCACTGCTTAACCATGCGCGTGAGATTGGTTTTACCTCCACCAACATCGACCTGATTTACGGCCTGCCGAAACAGACGCCGGAGAGTTTCGCTTTTACCCTGAAACGCGTGGCGGAGCTGAACCCCGATCGTCTGAGCGTCTTTAACTATGCGCATCTGCCGACCATTTTTGCTGCTCAGCGCAAAATCAAAGATGCTGACCTGCCGAGTCCGCAGCAAAAACTCGATATCCTGCAGGAAACCATCGCCTTCCTGACGCAATCGGGCTATCAGTTTATCGGTATGGATCACTTTGCCCGTCCGGATGACGAGCTGGCGGTGGCCCAGCGTGAAGGCGTGCTGCACCGTAACTTCCAGGGCTACACCACTCAGGGCGATACCGATCTGCTGGGGATGGGCGTTTCCGCCATCAGTATGATTGGCGACTGCTATGCGCAGAACCAGAAAGAGTTGAAGCACTACTATCAGCAAGTGGATGAACAAGGCAATGCGCTGTGGCGTGGTATTGCGCTAACGCGTGATGACTGTATTCGCCGCGATGTGATTAAGTCGCTCATCTGCAACTTCCGTCTGGATTACGCTCCCATTGAGCAACAGTGGGATTTGCACTTCGCTGATTACTTTGCGGAAGATCTCAAGCTGCTCGCCCCGTTAGCAAAAGATGGGCTGGTGGATGTGGATGAGAAGGGAATACAGGTGACGGCGAAAGGTCGCTTGCTGATCCGCAACATTTGCATGTGCTTTGATACCTATCTGCGCCAGAAAGCGCGGATGCAGCAGTTCTCTCGGGTGATTTAAATAGTGAATGGCGCTTCGTTTACAAAGTAGAAAACGAAAGCGCCATCAATGTGCTGAGAACAAGATTGCCTGATGCGCTACGCTTATCAGGCCTACAAAACCTGTTGAAAATATTGCTTTTGTAGACCGGATAAGGCGTTCACGCCGCATCCGGCATGAACAAAGAGCACTTCATCAGCAATCTGAAACTCAACTAAACAGCCCAATCATTGCGGCACACAGCACGGCAGCAACGGCAGTTTGCGGTGTGTGGCTGTCAACTGCGCCACTCGATACCAGATTAATTATTGATTCCAGCATAATGACTCTCCCCGTTTTCCGGGCAAGATCATACTGAACTTATCGGAACAGTAAAGCGCAAAATACCAGCAATTTGCGCTCAATAATCAATCTTTACACTCAAGCCGTGAATCACTCCATCCCCAGCTCTTTTAACTTCCGCGTCAGAGTGTTACGCCCCCAGCCGAGTAGCCGCGCCGCTTCCTGTTTATGCCCCTGCGTATGTCGCAGCGCGGTGGTCAGTAACGTCCGTTCCAGCTCAGGCTGCGCTTCGGAAAGCAGGTTTTGATGACCGGAACGCAGCGCTCTGTCTGCCCACTGCGCTAACAGCGTCGCCCAACTGTCCGGTTGCATTTGCGAAGTACTCTCCGCAACCGTTGATTCAAACAGTTCGCCAGGCAAATCCTGAATCAACACTTCCTGTCCGGCAGCCATTACCGTTAGCCAGCGGCAGGTGTTTTCCAGCTGGCGCACGTTGCCTGGCCACGCCAGACGCGTCAGCGCGGCTTCGGTTTCCGGATGCAGTAACTTCGCTTCTACGCCCAGTTCGCGCGCGGCAACCTGTAAAAAATGGCGTGCCAGGCGGGGAATATCTTCCCGACGCTCACGCAGTGGTGGCAGATGAACGCGGATGACGTTCAGGCGGTGGAACAGATCCTCACGGAACTTACCTTCCTGCACCCGCTGTTCAAGATTCTGGTGAGTGGCAGCGATAATCCGCACATCCACTTTCACCGGCGCATAGCCGCCAACGCGATAAAACTGACCGTCTGCCAGCACGCGCAGCAAACGCGTCTGCACATCCAGCGGCATATCACCAATTTCGTCGAGAAATAACGTGCCGCCATCGGCCTGTTCAAAACGCCCCTGACGAATGGTATTCGCGCCGGTAAACGCGCCTTTCTCGTGACCAAACAGTTCTGATTCGATCAAATCCTTCGGGATAGCCGCCATATTCAGCGCGATAAATGGCGCTTTGGCTCTCGGACTGTGGCGATGCAGGGCATGAGCGACCAGTTCTTTACCGGTGCCGGATTCGCCGTTAATCAGCACGCTAATAGAAGAACGCGAAAGCCGACCGATAATACGGAACACGTCCTGCATGGCTGGCGCTTCGCCGATGATATCGGTCGTTGGGCCGTTAAGCTGAACATTACGCGGCTGCTGCTGTTCCTGATAATGGCTGATGGCGCGCTCAACCAGCGCCACGGCTTCGTCGATATCAAACGGTTTGGGCAGATAATCAAACGCCCCTTGTTGATAGGCGCTGACGGCAGCATCCAGATCGGAATGTGCGGTCATAATGATGACCGGAAGCATCGGATGGCGCTGTTTAATCTGCTTGAGCAGCGCCAGCCCGTCCATTCCCGGCATACGGATATCTGAAAGCAGCACATCCGGCGTTTTGCTCGCCAGCGCCTCCAGTACCTCCGCGCCGTTCTCAAATGTCGTACAGGTTAAACCCGCTCCAGCGAGCGCACGTTCAAGCACCCAACGGATGGAACTATCGTCATCGACTACCCAGACTATCCCTCGTTGCATAAACGTCACCTTTATTTCCTGATAGGCAGGTAAACCGAGAACTCGGTATGACCAGGCCAACTGGTAAATTCAATTTTGCCTGAATGCTGATCAATCAAATTACGGGCGATGGATAAGCCAAGCCCGGTGCCACCTTCGCGGCCACTGACCATCGGGTAAAACAGCGTATCCTGCAAATGAGGCGGAATGCCCGGCCCGTTATCTTCCACATCAATCCGCGCCGCCAGCCGATAGCGCTCGCCGTGTAAGGTCAGTTGAAACGCTGTGCGGGTACGTAGAATGATTTCACCACCCTCCGGCCCCAGCGCCTGTAGCGCATTGCGCACAATATTCAGCAAGACCTGTTCAATTTGATCCGGGTCGTGCGCCAGTTCCGGCAGGCTGGGATCGTAATCACGAATCAACCGCACGTTGTCCGGCAGTTCCATCGACACCAGCGTCACTACGCGTTCAGCCACTTTATGAATACTTTCGGTAACGCGCGTACCGGGCAGTTGCGGTCCCAACAGACGGTCGACCAGATTTCGCAGCCGGTCCGCCTGTTCGATAATCACTTTGGTATATTCGAGTAGTGACGGGTCAGGTAATGCTTTGCTGAGCAGCTGCGCCGCGCCACGTAAACCGCCAAGCGGATTTTTAATCTCATGTGCCAGGCCGCGCACTAAATCACGGGCAGCAACCTGCTGGGCGTGCTGTAGCTGTTCCTGACTTAAGCGGCGCTGGTTATCCATCGGAGCCATCTCCAGCAGGATCATGCCGTCCGGCATACGCTGGGCCGTCACAGAAAGGATATGCGAGCGCCCGTCGATGACCAGCGTCACTTCGTTATCGGTAAAGCCTTGCCCCGCCTCCAGACTTTCTTGCATCAGCTCGATATTTAATGAGAAGTAGCTCAACAGTTCCGGTAACGGCGTACCAAACAATTTGCGGGAGCTTTGGGCGAGCAGTTGTTGCGCGGCGGGGTTGGCGTAATGGATCGCCAGGTTGTCATCGATTAACAAAATACTGTTAATCAGCGAGTTGAGGATCTGCCCAGCATCGGGCTGCGTGCCTGTTGCCATAAAGCAGTCTCCTGAACAGGTTGCACCATTTTAGTGCATTATAGCTTTTTACGGATAAAAAGCGCGTAGCATCAGAGAATTGACGGAGAAAAAAGCCCATGCAGAGATGGGCTGAAAGTTTCCACGGCAACTAAATCCCGGCGTTGTTGCGCCGGGTAGTACAACTTCAACTATTAGACGCTGTAGTACAGCTCAAACTCTACCGGATGCGGAGTCATACGCACGCGGTCATCTTCTTCGCGACGCAGAGCGATGTACGCATCGATCGCTTCATCCGTGAACACGCCACCGGCTTTCAGGAACTCGCGGTCCAGATCCAGTTCGTTCAGTGCTTCTTCCAGAGAACCAGCAACCTGTGGGATCTCTTTCGCTTCTTCCGGCGGCAGGTCATACAGGTTTTTGTCCATTGCTTCGCCCGGATGGATCTTGTTCTTGATACCGTCAAGACCGGCCATCAGCAGGGCAGCAAAGCACAGGTACGGGTTAGCCGCCGGGTCCGGGAAACGTACTTCGATACGACGTGCTTTCGGAGAAGAAACCACCGGAATACGGATAGACGCAGAACGGTTACGCGCAGAGTAAGCCAGCATTACCGGTGCTTCGTAGCCCGGGACCAGACGCTTGTAAGAGTTGGTGGTCGGGTTTGCCAGGGCATTAATCGCTTTCGCGTGTTTGATTACGCCGCCAATATAGTACAGCGCCTGCTCAGACAGACCTGCGTATTTGTCGCCTGCGAACAGGTTGACGCCGTTTTTAGACAGCGACATGTGGCAGTGCATACCGGAACCGTTATCACCGAACATCGGTTTTGGCATAAAGGTCGCAGTTTTACCGAAGCGGTGCGCTACGTTGTGCACAACATATTTGTAGATCTGAATTTCGTCAGCTTTTTTGGTCATGGTATTGAAGCGGGTAGCCACTTCGTTCTGACCAGCAGTCGCTACTTCGTGGTGATGGGCTTCAACCACCAGACCCATCTGTTCCATCACCAGACACATTTCAGAACGAATATCCTGAGCAGAGTCTACCGGCGGAACCGGGAAGTAACCGCCTTTCACTGCCGGACGGTGACCTTTGTTACCACCTTCGTATTGGGTGGAGGAGTTCCATGCGCCTTCGATATCGTCGATAGCAACGTGGGAACCGGAGATAGAAGATCCGAAACGGATGTCATCGAACAGGAAGAATTCAGGTTCTGGCCCGAACAGTACGGTGTCGGCAATGCCAGTGGAACGCAGGTAATCTTCGGCGCGCTTCGCAATAGAGCGCGGGTCACGGTCATAGCCTTGCAGGGTGCCAGGTTCAAGGATGTCGCAACGGATAATCAGGGTAGAATCGGCGAAGAACGGGTCAATCACTGCGGTGGATGCGTCTGGCATCAGCACCATGTCGGATTCGTTAATGCCTTTCCAGCCGCCAATCGAGGAGCCGTCAAACATTTTGCCTTCTTCGAAGAATTCAGCATTCACCTGATGAGCAGGGATAGTGACGTGCTGTTCTTTACCTTTGGTATCGGTGAAGCGCAAATCAACAAACTTCACTTCGTGCTCGTTCAGCATCGTCAGTACGTGTTCAGCGGACATACTTTAACTCTCCTGGATTGGTCATTGTCGTCGTGGTAACGAAATCTGCAATTATTTTGGCCGTGTCGCCGTAAAAAAGATAAAGCGAAATCTGTGCCAACTTTTAAATTGCCCCTAAAAGGCGTTATCATGCTTAACATCGTGCAAAAGGGCTGCACCATGATGTGAATGTTGCACCAATATAGTGCTTCAATGGAAACATTAAGCACCATATTGGTGCAATGACCTTTGGATAACCCTTTTTATGCTCCGTGAAAGCGATCACAAAGGGACTCTGCAATACTTGTTTGCGGAGGATGTTTGTGATCCTGTTTTGTAGTGCGATTAATCCGTGTACAATAACGCGCTATTTCTAATGCCTGAGGCAAAGTTGTGATCGAAAAATTGCGTAATATCGCCATCATCGCGCACGTAGACCATGGTAAAACCACCCTGGTAGACAAGCTGCTCCAACAATCCGGTACGTTCGACTCTCGTGCCGAAACCCAAGAGCGCGTGATGGACTCCAACGATTTGGAGAAAGAGCGTGGGATTACCATCCTCGCGAAAAACACCGCTATCAAATGGAATGATTACCGTATCAACATCGTTGATACCCCGGGGCACGCCGACTTCGGTGGTGAAGTTGAACGTGTAATGTCCATGGTAGACTCAGTGCTGCTGGTGGTTGACGCATTTGACGGCCCGATGCCGCAAACGCGCTTCGTAACCAAAAAAGCGTTTGCTTACGGCCTGAAGCCGATTGTTGTTATCAACAAAGTTGACCGCCCTGGCGCGCGTCCTGATTGGGTTGTGGATCAGGTATTCGATCTGTTCGTTAACCTCGACGCGACCGACGAGCAGCTGGACTTCCCGATCGTTTACGCTTCTGCGCTGAACGGTATCGCGGGTCTGGACCACGAAGATATGGCGGAAGACATGACCCCGCTGTATCAGGCGATTGTTGACCACGTTCCTGCGCCGGACGTTGACCTTGACGGTCCGTTCCAGATGCAGATTTCTCAGCTCGATTACAACAGCTATGTTGGCGTTATCGGCATTGGCCGCATCAAGCGCGGTAAAGTGAAGCCGAACCAGCAGGTCACTATCATCGATAGCGAAGGCAAAACCCGTAACGCGAAAGTCGGTAAAGTGCTGGGCCACCTCGGTCTGGAACGTATCGAAACCGATCTGGCGGAAGCTGGCGATATCGTGGCGATCACGGGCCTGGGCGAACTGAACATTTCTGACACCGTTTGCGACACGCAAAACGTTGAAGCGCTGCCGGCACTCTCCGTTGATGAGCCGACCGTTTCTATGTTCTTCTGCGTTAACACCTCGCCGTTCTGCGGTAAAGAAGGTAAGTTCGTAACGTCTCGTCAGATCCTGGATCGTCTGAACAAAGAACTGGTACACAACGTTGCGCTGCGCGTAGAAGAAACCGAAGACGCCGATGCGTTCCGCGTTTCTGGTCGTGGCGAACTGCACCTGTCTGTTCTTATCGAAAACATGCGTCGTGAAGGTTTCGAACTGGCGGTATCCCGTCCGAAAGTAATCTTCCGTGAAATCGACGGTCGTAAACAAGAGCCGTATGAAAACGTGACGCTGGACGTTGAAGAACAGCATCAGGGTTCTGTAATGCAGGCGCTGGGCGAACGTAAAGGCGACCTGAAAAACATGAATCCAGACGGTAAAGGCCGCGTACGTCTCGACTACGTGATCCCAAGCCGTGGTCTGATTGGCTTCCGTTCTGAGTTCATGACCATGACTTCCGGTACGGGTCTGCTGTACTCCACCTTCAGCCACTACGACGACGTACGTCCGGGTGAAGTGGGTCAGCGTCAGAACGGCGTACTGATCTCTAACGGTCAGGGTAAAGCGGTAGCGTTCGCGCTGTTCGGTCTGCAGGATCGCGGTAAGCTGTTCCTCGGTCACGGTGCAGAAGTTTACGAAGGTCAGATTATCGGTATTCACAGCCGCTCTAACGACCTGACTGTAAACTGCCTGACCGGTAAGAAACTGACCAACATGCGTGCTTCCGGTACTGACGAAGCCGTTGTTCTGGTTCCGCCTATCCGCATGACTCTGGAACAAGCTCTGGAGTTCATCGATGATGACGAACTGGTAGAAGTGACTCCGACCTCTATCCGTATTCGTAAACGTCACCTGACGGAAAACGATCGTCGTCGCGCCAACCGCGCACCGAAAGACGATTAATTTCGTTTTTTAGTTATAAAAAACCTGCCATCGCTGGCAGGTTTTTTTTTACCTGTCGTGAGCGCACACCAATGCGAGTATCTCCCTTATAAGTCTGTGATTACGTCAATAGAGAGCTTTGTCACAATTATCTGCAAAGTCATACACCGTTAATTGCTTTCTTTTTTGGCGTAAGCGTAAGATGCTTCATCTGGTTTAAACCAAAAGGATTAAACAATGGCGGAGAATCAATCCACCGTAGAAAATGCAAAAGAGAAACTGGATCGGTGGTTGAAAGATGGCATCACCACGCCGGGTGGAAAACTCCCTTCAGAAAGAGAGCTGGGAGAACTGCTGGGCATTAAACGTATGACGCTGCGCCAGGCGTTGTTGAACCTCGAGGCAGAATCCAAAATCTTCCGTAAGGATCGTAAGGGGTGGTTCGTGACCCAGCCGCGATTTAATTACAGTCCGGAGCTGTCAGCGAGCTTTCAGCGGGCCGCAATTGAGCAAGGACGAGAGCCTTCCTGGGGGTTTACCGAGAAAAACCGTACCAGCGATATTCCCGAGACGCTCGCGCCACTGATTGCAGTGACACCATCAACTGAACTCTATCGCATCACCGGCTGGGGGGCGCTGGAAGGACATAAAGTTTTCTATCACGAAACATATATTAATCCTGAAGTTGCTCCGGGTTTTATTGAACAACTTGACAACCACTCATTTTCTGCAGTCTGGGAAAAGTGCTACCAAAAAGAGACGGTAGTAAAAAAATTGATTTTCAAACCCGTCAGAATGCCGGGCGATATCAGCAAGTATCTTGGCGGTTCTGCGGGTATGCCAGCGATCTTAATTGAAAAGCATCGCGCCGACCAGCAAGGCAATATTGTCCAGATAGATATTGAATATTGGCGATTTGAGGCCGTAGACCTCATCATTAATCTGTAGGTGTTTTATGGTGACAATAAATAACGCAAGAAAGATTCTACAACGTGTCGACACTCTTCCTCTTTATTTACATGCTTATGCCTTTCATTTAAATATGCGACTGGAAAGAGTGTTGCCTGCTGATTTACTTGATATCGCAAGTGAAAATAATCTACGTGGCGTCAAAATCCATGTTCTAGATGGCGAGCGTTTTTCTCTTGGTAATATGGACGATAAAGAACTCTCTGCCTTTGGGGATAAAGCCCGCCGTCTGAACCTTGATATTCATATTGAAACCAGCGCTTCAGATAAGGCATCTATTGACGAAGCCGTCGCCATTGCGTTGAAAACTGGGGCATCGTCCGTACGTTTTTATCCACGTTATGAAGGTAATTTGCGCGACGTATTATCGATTATCGCTAACGACATTGCCTATGTACGAGAAACGTATCAGGACAGCGGCCTGACTTTTACGATCGAACAGCATGAAGATTTAAAAAGCCATGAGCTGGTGTCGCTGGTCAAAGAAAGTAAGATGGAATCTCTTTCCTTACTGTTTGATTTTGCGAACATGATCAATGCAAATGAGCATCCCATCGACGCTTTAAAAACGATGGCACCGCATATTACTCAGGTCCATATCAAAGATGCTTTGATCGTTAAAGAACAGGGTGGCCTGGGACATAAAGCCTGTATTTCAGGTCAGGGTGATATGCCGTTCAAAGCGTTATTAACGCACCTTATCTGCCTGGGTGATGATGAGCCGCAGGTGACGGCATATGGCCTGGAAGAAGAGGTTGATTACTATGCGCCGGCGTTCCGCTTTGAAGACGAAGATGATAATCCGTGGATCCCTTATCGCCAGATGAGTGAAACACCATTGCCAGAAAATCATTTACTGGATGCGCGGTTACGTAAAGAAAAAGAAGATGCAATTAATCAGATAAATCATGTGCGTAACGTACTACAACAAATCAAACAAGAGGCAAACCATCTTCTGAACCACTAATAAGTTTTAACTCATACGCAGTTAATAAAACCATTCCATATGAATGGTCGGTATCTTATTGCCTTTAAAACAGTGATTTTAAAAATCGCTTAGGGGATGTTATGCTCACGAAAAAGAAATGGGCGTTATTTAGTCTATTAACATTGTGTGGCGGTACAATTTATAAATTACCGTCGCTGAAAGATGCGTTTTATATCCCGATGCAGGAATATTTCCATTTGACCAATGGTCAAATTGGTAATGCTATGTCGGTAAACTCATTTGTCACGACAGTGGGCTTTTTTCTGTCTATTTATTTTGCCGATAAACTACCGCGCAGATACACCATGTCATTCTCACTCATTGCGACAGGATTACTGGGTGTTTATTTGACGACAATGCCGGGGTATTGGGGCATCCTCTTTGTCTGGGCGCTATTTGGCGTTACTTGCGACATGATGAACTGGCCGGTCTTGCTCAAGTCGGTAAGTCGATTGGGCAATAGCGAACAACAAGGTCGGTTGTTTGGCTTCTTCGAAACAGGGCGTGGCATTGTCGATACCGTGGTGGCATTTTCTGCGTTGGCAGTATTTACCTGGTTTGGCAGTGGCTTATTGGGTTTTAAAGCAGGCATCTGGTTCTATTCCCTTATTGTGATTGCCGTAGGCATTATCATTTTCTTTGTTCTGAATGACAAAGAAGAGGCACCGTCCGTTGAGGTGAAAAAAGAAGACGGAGCATCGAAAAACACCAGTATGACCTCGGTGCTGAAAGACAAAACTATCTGGCTTATCGCTTTCAACGTCTTCTTCGTTTACGCGGTTTACTGTGGCCTGACATTCTTCATTCCATTCCTGAAAAACATCTATCTATTGCCCGTTGCGCTGGTGGGGGCTTACGGCATCATTAACCAATACTGTCTGAAAATGATTGGTGGACCGATTGGTGGCATGATTTCAGATAAGATCCTGAAATCGCCGAGTAAATATCTATGCTACACCTTTATCATCAGTACCGCTGCGCTCGTACTGTTGATTATGCTGCCGCACGAAAGTATGCCGGTTTATTTAGGGATGGCATGTACGCTGGGCTTTGGCGCTATAGTCTTTACACAGCGAGCCGTATTTTTTGCACCTATCGGCGAAGCAAAAATTGCTGAAAATAAAACAGGCGCGGCGATGGCGTTGGGTAGCTTTATTGGTTACGCCCCGGCGATGTTCTGCTTCAGTCTGTATGGCTACATTCTGGATTTAAATCCGGGGATTATTGGCTACAAAATCGTGTTTGGCATTATGGCCTGCTTCGCATTCTGTGGTGCGGTGGTTTCCGTAATGCTGGTTAAGCGTATTAGCCAACGTAAGAAAGAGATGCTGGCGGCTGAAGCTTAATTAATGGCCGGATGTGGCTTAATCCGGCCAACGGAAACCGTATCAACCGTAGGCCGGATAAGGCGTTTTCGCCGCATCCGGCAGTTTTACATCAGAAGAAATACTTCGTCCCGATACGAATCTGGTTTTGCTCGCGGTGGTACGGTTCGACATTACGATCTAACCAGCGTAATTCGAAATAAGGGAGCCAGTGTTCATTAATGCGATAACGGAAGGTGTTAGTGATTTCCCAGTGATGATCTTTTCCATTGCTGCTATTAAAGTCATTTACTCGCATGAAGTAATGTGGTTCAAATGTATAGGAGAATTTCTCGGTGATTTTAAAATTCCAGTAGGTGCCAACTTCATAGGTGTCGTTATTATCCAATTCGCCGTTCAAATCTGTAGAGCTGTAATTATTATGGTTATAGCGATTACGCACCGTCAGGTTAAACCACGGAGTAAATTTGTAGTTAACATCCAGATAAACGGCACCACCCGAACCGATACTCTTATCATTAATTAAGCCACCGGGCTGGATGGTTAATTTATCGGTTGGTTTAAATAAAGGATACCAACCTTCGATTTCGTTATATCCATGTTTTAGTTCATCTTCTCGCTGATAGTTATAGGTATTGGTTAACATAATACCCGCGCCCATATCGAAGTTATAACCCACACGTAGCATAACCTCGCCCTGATCGGAGGCGAGATTATATGCCTCCCTGTTTTCGACGTATGCGCCAGCAAATACCGAGGCAGAGGTCAGAGAAGATAATAAAATTATTGCATTAATCTTTTTCATAATAAGTCCATTTTTTAAACGTAGGGAGGCCGCCACCCACCAGGATGGAAATAGCGGCTATTGACATTTATAACGTTACGGAAGCTGTTTTTTCTTCTGTCGCCATCTCTTTATTTTTGCGTTGGTTGATTTCCTCAATAATCAATGCAAACCGTTTTTCATTGAGTGTGTAAAAGAATCCCATCGTCAATGCAGCAATAATTGCCAGCGCACAAGGCCAGATAAAAATGAGCTGACGCAAACCCTGTAATGTCGCATCACTTTGCGCGATGTTGGGAACATAACCGATTTGCGTCAGCATAATGCCTGGCAAGAAGCCAGCAAGTGCGGCAGAAATTTTACGAAAGAAGGTATAACCGGTATAAACAGAACCTTCGGCACGAATACCGGTTTTCCATTCACCGTAATCTACGGTATCTGGTACCAGCGCCCAGTTCAGGCTGTTCACAAAGGCCGTGCCAAAAAAGGCGACACAAGAGAACATGACGAAAGTGAAAGAGTTACTTCCCCAGAAATAATTCAGGATATCACCAACCGCCCATAGCACCATGCCAGCTAAATAAACCTGTTTTTTACCAAAACATTTTACAGTTAATGGCACCAGTAATACGCCGACGAGGATACATCCCATACTGAAAAATCCCATCCACGACAATAAATTAATATCATTCAGCACATATTGGGTGTAATAGACCTGAATCGCCAGTTTGATATTAAATGCCGCCAGGGTACACAGGTTAGCAATGCACAAAACCAGCAATGGCGGATTACGAAATATCGCGCAAAAAGATTTGAGAATACTGGCTTTATGTCCGGTTGGCGTCGTGTCCACATAATGCTCTTTGACGCCTCTGTAGCACAGCATCATAAAAATAAAGCCACCAATGGAGAACATCAGTGCCGCGCAGGCATAACCGACGGTGGAGTCAGAAAAAAGCGACTGCAACGGAATAAACGCCACGGTACAAATCAATAGCCCTATGGTTGCACCACCCTGGCGGTAAGCCGCGAGCTGCGCGCGCTCATTCGGGTTTTTGGTAATTGCCGGGATCATCGCACCATACGAGCAGTTCATCAGACTGTATGAAAGTCCAAACATCATAAACAGTGCGGTGGCAATCGTCGTTTTAACCGGCAAACTAAAGGTGGTGGCGATAAACTGGAGCGTTGCAATTAACGCCGCCGGAACCGCTGCATATAAAATAAAGGGACGAAATTTGCCTTTAGGCCCAATATTTTTCCGCGAGTCGAGTAAAAATCCGGTGAGCATATCGGTAAACGCGGTAAAAAACTTCGCCACCAGAAAGATAATCCCGCCATAGTAAGCAGGCATCCCTAATTCATCGGTATAAAATTTGAGGAGATACAGAGTACCGATGCAGAGCATTAAATTCGAACCGACGTCGCCCATACCATAGGCGATTTTTTCCCGCAGATTCAGTCTTAATGTCAGTGGATTATGGTCAGACATAATCACTCCTTATAACGCCCCGCAGGGCGTTGTTTATTATAATTACGCCGTGCGTTTACGGGCTTCTATCTCTTCAACAATGCGGACGTACATCTTCTCGTTCAGACTGTAGAAGCAACCCATCGCCACAATGGTGACTACTGCCAGTGCGCTTGGGTAGATGAAGATCAGCTGGCGCAACCCTTCAATGGTGTGGTCAGCCTGTGCGACGTTCGGCACATAGCCGATTTGCGTCAGCATCCAGCCGGGGAAGAAACCAGCCAGCGCCTGAGAAACTTTGCGAAAGAAGGTGAAACCGGTGTAGACCGTCCCTTCCGAACGCACGCCGGTGCGCCATTCGCCATATTCCACGGTGTCGGAAACCAGCGCCCAGTTCAGGCTGTTAACAAACGCTGAGCCGAAGAATGCCAGGCAGGAGAACGTCACGAAGCTGACCGAACCGCCGCCAAAGAAATAGTTGAGCAGATCGCCAAGCACCCAAATCAGCAGGCCGCCGATATAGACCTTCTTCTTACCACAACGTCTGACTGCGCCAGGCATCAGGAACACGCCGATGAAAATACAGCCCATGCTGAAAAATCCCATATATGACAACAGGATGGGATCGTTAAGCACGTACTGGGTGTAATAAACCTGAATGGCGAGCTTGACGTTAAACGCCCCTAAGGTGCAGAGGTTAGCAATACACAGAATGAACAGCGGGCGGTTACCGGCAATTGCGCGGAAAGATTGCAACAGGCCAGGCTTTTGCGCCGGATTAGCAGGTTGGGTTTCGACATAACGCTCTTTCACGCCCGAGTAGCAGATCCACATAAACAGCAGGCCGAACAGTGAAAACAGCGTGGCGGCGAAGATATAGCCAAGTTGCTGATTCCCCTCGATAAGATTCATAACCGGCACGAATCCCACCGTGCACAGCAGCAGGCCCAGCGTAGCGCCGCCCTGACGCCATGCCGCCAGTGAGGCGCGTTCGTTGGGGTTTTTGGTGATAGCGGGGACCATTGCGCCGTAGGAGCAGTTCATCATGCTGAAAAACAGTCCGTAAAGCATAAACAGAATAGTGGCCATCACCGTTTTACCGGTGACATCAAACGGTGTGCCGACAAAGTTGGCGATCGCCAGTAAGGTGACCGGGAATGACGCATACAGAATAAAAGGACGGAACTTACCTTTTGGACCGATCTTGCGTCGGGAATCCAACATGATGCCGGTTCCCATATCGGTAAAGGCGGTAAAGAATTTCGAGATCAAAAAGATAATGCCGCCATAGGTACCAGGTAGCCCCAGAACGTCGGTATAAAACTTCAAAAGATAAAGCGTACCAATATCCAGCAGGATGTTAGAGGCCAGATCGCCGATACCGTAAGAGAGTTTCTCTTTAAAGGGCAGGCGTAAAGTTGCTGGATCTTCCGTTGTGATGTGACTCATCGATGTTCTCCCTTTGCCCATGAGTTTCCCCACGGGCGGATGTGATTAGATGCTTTTTAACGACGCGAACAGTGCCGCCCATTCGCTATCGGCGCGATAAAAGACCGGCGGCTTGCCGATGGGCGCATTAACGGTAACTTCCCCGCCCCGGAACGCTTCACCCGTCCAGACGTGAACCCAGTTATCCTCCGGCAGATAGAGCGTCCAGTCGCTACGGCCTTCTTCATGCACCGGAGCGACCAGAATGTCGCGACCTAACAGGTACTGATATTTCAGGGTGTAAGTGTGCGCATCGTCTTCGTAATGCAGGAACAGCGGGCGCATGACCGGCAGACCGGACTTCGCATTCAGCGCGACGGCCTCTTTCAGATAAGGTTTCAGGGTGGTGAAGACGGTGGTCATACGGGCGAAATGGGCGATGGTTTCCGCGTCGCCGTCAAACTGCCAGTTGTCGCCAGGACGGTTACCTTCGTGGGTGCGCATCATCGGCGTGAAGGCGCTGAAATCGCACCAGCGCAGCAGCAGCTCTTTGCTGCGCTTCATCTCAAACAGGGTGGTGTAACCGCCAATGTCGCTGTGATGCAGGCCATGTCCGGTCATTGCCAGCGACAGCGCCGCCGGGACAACCGACGCCAGGCCATCGTCGAGACTCCAGTCGACGTTCTGGTCGCCCGCCCACATCATGGTGGAGTATTTCTGGCTACCGGTAGAACCGGCGCGCATAAAGAAGAGGATCTCGCCGAGCTTGCCCGTTTCTTCAAGGGCTTCGTAGTTACATTTCGCCCACAGCGCGGGCCAGGCGTTATGCATAATTTCCGCGCTGACGCCGTTATGCAGGTACGTGTCGGTGGGCAGATACTCGCCGAAGTCAGCCATCCAGCCGCCGCAGCCAAGTTCAATCATGTTCTTTTTGATCACTTCCTTGAACCAGGCGTAGGCTTCTGGATTGGTGAGATCGACAACGCCGCCATAGAACTCGCCAAACTCCACCAGATAGTCGCCGCCAGAGGCATCTTTTGCCAGATAACCGCGCTTTGCCGCCTCTTCGCAGAGATCTTTATCGCTGGCTACATACGGGTTGATATAGGCCAGGAACTGCACGCCCTCTTTGTTCCACTGCTTAATACGTGAGTCCAGTTGCGGATAGTTTTCGCTGTTCCACTTCCAGTTCCACATTACGCGTTTGCCAAAAGAGGTCATACGGATCCCGGACCAGTCCTGCGCCCAGATGCCGTTAACCTTCACACCCGCGTTACGCATGGTGTCCAGTTTCTTCTGACACACTTCCGTCCCGCCCTGAATGCCGAGCGTTACCCCGTCATAAATCCAGTCGGGCAGTTCTGGCTGGCGTCCCAGCAGGGCAGTTAATTTTTCCAGCAGGGAGATGTATGTATCAGCACATTCAAAACGCAGCGTTGCTTTGTCTTCCCACAGCGCCAGTTCATGGTATTCCGGGGCGCTAAAGTCGAAGTTCATGTAGCAACTGTTATCAACATGGCAGTAATACTTCTGCGTGCTGACAAACGTAGGCTGTGGGAAGAAAGTCCAGTAATAGTCGCCGCCCGCGTTCTCTTTGCAGTCGGCCTGCCAGGTGACATAGGTTTGCTTGTTGCGACCAACGCCTTGTTCACTGGTCCATAGCGGGAACGGTTTGCCGCGCAGATCAAAGTAGGAGAATTGTTCACCGCAGCCGTAGATATGGTCCTCTGGTTGAGCGGCAAGGCGCAGCCAGATACGGTTGTGGTTAAGGTTGTCGTTTTGTAGTTCCAGCAATAAACGGCCCTGTTCGTCGGCAGAGATACGCAGCGTGGCGCTAATGTCAGAACCACGGCTGAAATGGATTAACCAGCCATCCGGTGACTGGCTGACGGTAGCGTCGGTGAGCGCAATCTTCTCCTGCAATTTATCTTTAATGCTGAAATTACCGCGGAACATATCGATATCCGCTATACCTGAGCCAATCCATAAACAAGGATTATCTTTACTATGGGTTAAAATAAGACGGCCCTGAAAACGTAGGGTAAGACTGTCGTTATTCTGATGAAATTGAAAATCTAATAACTGTGGGCGTGGCGTATCCATAAATAATCTCCATAGAGTTGAGAACGAGGTTGTTTCCTTCCTGTTATTGTTATTACAGGCTTATGTAAAATGATTCTCATAAAACTGATATATATAAACTTTAAAGAAGCTGAGCTGTTTTTAACTTAATAAATTGATGATACATAACGTTGCCTTTAGCGAGTGAAATGTTCTTCAATGATTTTGACTGCTAATCAATACAAGTTATTTTCTCTGTCCGTAAATATTAAAAAACAGGCGGTGTGTTTTTCCGGGTTGCAGTAATATTAAATCGGTGCCGGAATTAAACGCATCAGGCGGGCAACTCATAGGTTCAACTGCCAGTCCCTGACGCTGTAATTTTTCACCGCTATAAACCTGCACCCAGGGTTGATCGGAACAGAGGCTCACCGAAAGCAAATGCTGTGGATGGGTAATGGTCATTTCCCACAGATCATTAGCGGTTTTAAAGGTGTGGTCGATTTTTGTCGCGGCTATTTTTTTCGCCTGCGTGAAATTTAAATCCAACTCATCAACGTGGTGAAGCGTTGTCGGATTTGCGTGCTCATCGACGGCATAAACCTGTTCTGCCGGAAGCTGGAAAAGATAGTCATCAACAGATGTTAAGTTGCAGGTTAAATAAGGATGAATACCCACACCATAAGGTGCGGTCACAGTACCAATATTCTGGCTTGCGATCTCAACGGAAAGACCCGTGCGTGCATTGAGCGAATAAACAACTTGTGAAGCCAGCATAAACGGATAGTGCGAATGATGGAGTCATCAACTTATTGTCGATTGCCGTCTTGCTTTGTTATTTCAATCTGCTCTATCTTCATGTAATGACATCACGGCGAAAGGCAACAATATCTGAATGTGGCTGGAACCTGCTTTCTGTTTCCTTTATTGCGGCGCTGATGTATGATGGATTTTCCACCTTATACACGGGTGCATTTCTGGTTTTTGCATTGATTATCGGAATAATGCTGGTAAGAACTGACGCAAGCCGGGGAAAAATGGTTCGCTTGCTGTTTGGAATTGCGTCTATCATACTGTCGTTTTTCAATTTCCGAATTCTACCTGCGATAACTATGTTAATTGGAATGTTCGTGGGAATTTTCCTTGATTATAGATATATAAATTTGAAACAGGTTAATATTCTTCCGATTGCCCAGAGGAAAGCAAGATATGTCCTTGTTTTCATGATTCCTTTGCTTACAATCGTACTTTATTGCTTTGATTTGTCCACCCTGCAAGTCAATGTGTTTTTTCAGCTTATAATGCTTTTATTTGAGGCCTTTGCTGTCATTCATCTTGGCGACATGGAAGCTCGTTACAACGAGCTGACAAAGTATTATGAATTAACGAACTATATTGCAAATGAGAGGGAAGATTTCTCAAGACTGCTTCATAACGATGTGCTTCAAGACATTGGAGGTGCCAAAAATCTCCTGTCGCTTCGCTCACCAGATGTTGATGAAACAAAAAGGATATTATCTGATTTGGAACTGCGAATAAGAAATATGATGAATTTCTATTCCTCTAATATCTTTTCGGGGTATGCTTCATGGGAACATATCGGATATATGC
>OLPA01000744.1_pt1 | contig 29856 bp, 16 predicted proteins | sample 1672811 | NCBI WGS metagenome assembly OLPA01 (sample SAMEA3136726, study PRJEB25190) | human gut metagenome | biome: human gut; feature: human-associated habitat; material: faeces | place: Austria | collected 2013
GTAGATACTTGGCTCAGTAGAGCCATTGAGCAAGAAGCCCCCACTTCAAAATCAGTGATTTAAGTGGTGGGAGCATGTTACCGGGCTGTCTCAGGGTTGCAAAAGAAAGTATTTTCACAGATTATATGAAGAAAACCATCAGTATCAGAGATACTTTTGTGAAAAAACCAACGAAAGAGAACTTCTATCATGGATTACTTCTTGGAATTCTCGGATTTAAAGAAAACTGGTCTGTGATGTCGAATAGGGAATCATGAGATGGATTCAGTGATATTTTGATTCGTATCGAGGATGAGGATGTTGGAATTGTTATAGAGGTGAAATATGCATCTGGCGGAAACATGGAAAAAGAATGTGAAAATGCACTCCAGCAGATCACAGATGTCAGATATACAGAATCTTTGGAACAGGAAGGAATCCATAAGATTATAAAATATGGCATCGCATGCTATAAAAAGAAATGTAAGGTTATGATGAAAATCGAAGAATAGAGGTTTGATATGAATGATCAATTTATACACGGAGTAATATTCGATTGGGATAGAATTGATAATGACAGCTATTTAAAGAGAATCGAGGCTTTTAAAGGTGTTGAGAAACTTGATTTTAATAAAGCGATAACTTTTTTTGTAGGAGAAAATGGCAGTGGTAAATCGACTTTGTTGGAGGCAATTGCTGTGGCACATGGTTTTAATCCGGAGGGTGGAACAAAGAATTATATTTTTTCTACTCATGATACACATTCAGAACTATGTGATGCAATAAGAATTTCAAAAGGCTATCGTAAGGAAAAGTGGGGATATTTTCTTAGGGCTGAAAGTTTTTATAATGTTGCAACGCAGGAAGAAGAATATGCAGATTCAAAGCACCCTTCCGCTAAATACCATGAAAAGTCACATGGAGAAAGTTTTCTTGCATTAGCACAGAATAATTTGCATTCAAATGGCTTATATCTTTTTGACGAACCAGAAGCTGCATTATCACCCCAAAGACAGCTTACATTGTTAATGCAAATATATCGATTTGCAAAAGAAGGAGCACAGTTTTTTATAGTTACCCATTCGCCTATTCTATTAGGTATACCAGATGCGGACATCTATTGTTTTGATAATGGACGAATTCATTTATGCGAATATGAAGAAACAGAGAGTTATCAAATAACGGAAATGTTCATAAACAATAGGCAGATGTTGATTGATAGATTGCTCACAGATTAGTGCTTGATTAAATTTAGTATGAACAATTTATTTTTTTGTAAATCCGTATTATAGTGAGCAAAAAATAGATTATGATGAAAATCGAAGGATAAAATATGGAATTGAATGAAAAGAATCTGCCGTTGGCAAAATGGCTGATCGATAAGACGAATACAAAGGACTATCGCATAGGAAATCTCTCAGGAATGAAGCACCCAAAGGTGGATGGAGATCTTTTGAAAACAGTAGGTGGCAGAGAGGAACTGGTCAGACAGGCAAAAGTTCTGGAACGGATCCCAGCATTGGGTGGAGAAGAGTATCTGTATTTTGACTGGAGAGAAATGAATACAGATATTACGAGGATTGATTATCGGGTAGAAGTGATTCCAAGATTATGTGAGCTGATTGGAATCATGGATCCAAGAGAGCGTCAGTTACAGGCAATTTCAAGAATATGCAAACTGCAGGTGGATGTATCTGAAAGCTGTCTGTGCGCTTATTGCGATCATGTGTTAGAACAGCTGAATAAAGGAAATACAAAAGAGTTATCCAAAGCGGAGAATGAAGAATTTCTTAAATGCCTGAAAGCATTAGCTGCTCTGAAAGAACCGGAATGGAAGCGTGTGTTCAGCTCCAAAGTATTTGAAAAGAAAAATGATATCACACCATCTAAAGTTTTCGAACGTATTTATCAAGGTGCAGTTATTGAAACTTTGAAATACTCTCCGCAATATGAAGAGGGCATGTCAGATGATGAGATACTGGCAGTACATGGAATATTGAGTTATTCTCAGACATTAGAATGGAAAGGTGCTGTGGAGTATTGTCTGACAGATCAAAATGGCATAGCGAGCGAGGAGAAAATTGACACTTCTTCGAATTATTATGGAACAGTAATTAATGCACAGACATTAGAGCATGCCGTTCCAACTTTACGAAATGGTGTTGAAAAAATCATTGTGATTGAGAATAAAGCGAATTACGAAAGCATGGAATATGATCCAAAAGTTTTATATATCTTTTGTCATGGCTACTTTTCGCCCAAAGAAGTTCGTTTTTTGCAAATGTTAATGAAGACAGCACCGGAAGAAATCCAGTATTATCATTGGGGAGATATGGATTACGGTGGAATACAGATCTTTTTATACAATGAGAAAAATATTTTCCCAAATCTGATGCCATGGAAGATGGACGCTCCTTCTTATAAGGCAGCGTTGGAAAATGGAAAAGGAATTAAGCTAAGCAGCGGAAAGCAGAAAAAGTTAGAGGCATTAAATGCCGGTAAATTGGAAGCGTTGAAACAGTGCATATTGGAAAATAAGATGGAGATCGAGCAGGAGATGTTAATATAAAAACGTCTCGATTTCATTTACAGTCATTAAGTTTATTCACAAGATAAAATGCTTTGTTGCGGAGAATACCATTCTCCTTCAGTCGGATTATATAGCTTGTACCATTGTTAGAGTCCAGATCTATTTGGAATTTCAAATACAGTACGATTATATTAAAAAAGATACGATTATAAAAGAAATATAAGGAGCGTAATGATAGAATCTGGAAAAGCTGAAAAATGGTTAGGATATTTGATCGGCCCTACGGGCGCGTTATTGTTAAACGCGGTATTGGGAACTTATTTAAATGTGTATTACACGGATGTCTTGAAACTGACAAAAGTATGGGGCGGAGCATTTCTTGTGATTTTTCCTATTATTTCTAAGATTCTGGATGCGATTACAAATGTTACTATTGGGTATGCAATAGACCATACGCATACTTCGGAAGGCAAAGCACGTCCATGGCTGCTACAATGATGGATTTACGCAGACAATGATTTCTGTTATAGGAGGACTTCCAATGGGAATCGGTATTTTTGCAGTGTGGCCTCTTGCAAGAAGATTCGGAAAAAGAAATGTGACCTTAGCCGGATTTATTTTATATGCAGCAGGTGGCATGATCTGTTGGATGCATCCGACGAATATGACAATTATGCTGATTGGACAGCTTATTAAAAATATCGGCGGACTTCCTTGCTCTTATGTATTTATGGCACTGTTTGCAGATGTTCTGGATCATATGGAATGGAAGACGGGATTTCGAAGTGATGGACTGGCGATGTCTGTCTACAACATTATTGCAATAGCAATGGCAGGTGTCTGTACAGGATTATTTAACGGACTGTTGGCAAGAAATGGTTATGTGGCACCTGAGCTTGTAAATGGTGTGACGGTAGCTGCAATTCAAAATGAAGCCGTTAAAAATGTTATTACATTTGGATATGTAGGTCTTGAAGTAATCACAGCAGTAATACTAGTGGTTTTATTGAGTTTTTTAAATGTTGAAAAGGATATTGATAAAAAACAGGAAGAAATTAAAGAACGTTAGTAAGGAAGACCTTTAGGGACGGGGTTTGTGGCTTTTTTGCTTGTAATGTAATCAGAGGGTAGAATATGGAATGGAACGAAGAAAATTTGCCATTAGCAAAATGGTTGATTGATAAGACGGATGGACAGAACTATCGCACAGGAAAGCTTTTTGGAAAGAAGCATCCAAGGGTAGATGGGAATGTTTTGAAAGAAGTAGGTGGCAGAGATGAATTAGTAAGACAGGCGAAAATTTTGGAACGAATTCCTACGTTGGGTGGAGATGAATATCTGCATTTTGACTGGAGAGAAATGAATACAGATATCACGAAGATTGATTATCGAGTAGAAGTAATTCCAAGATTATGCGAGCTGATTGGGATCATGGATCCAAGAGAACGCCAGTTGCGGGCAATTTCAAGAATAGGCAAACTGCAGGAGGATGTATCTGAAAGCTGTCTGTCTACCTATTGTAACTATGTTTTGGAACAGTTGAATAAAGGAAATACGAAAGAATAAGCTAAAGCCGAGGATGAAGAATTCCTAAAGTGTTTGAACGTATTTATCAAGGTGCAGTTATCGAAGCTTTGAAATACTCCCCTCTATATGAAGAGGGCATGTCAGATGATGAGATACTGGCGGCACATGGAATATTAAGTTACTCCCAGACATTAGAATGGAAAGGTGCCGTAGAGTATTGCCTGATAAATCAAAATGGTATAGTGAGCGAAGAAAAAATAGATACTTCTGCAAACTACTATGGAACTGTGCTCAATGCACAGACATTAGAGCATGCAAGGCCAATTTTGAAAAATAGTGTTGAAAAAATCATTGTAATTGAGAATAAAGCAAATTATGAGAGTATGGAATATAATCCCAAGATTTTGTATATCTTTTGTCATGGTTATTTTTCACCAAAAGAAGTTCGTTTTTTGCAAATGTTGATGGGGACAGCGCCGAAAGAGATTCAATGTTATCATTGGGGAGATATGGATTATGGTGGAATACAGATTTATATATATAACGAGAAAAATATTTTTCCAGAGCTGATTCCATGGGAAATGGATGTCGCATCTTATGAAGAAGCATTGAAAAACGGAAAAGGTATTACGCTAAACAGTGGGAAACGGGAAAAGCTAGAAATGTTGAATGCTGGAAAATTAGAAGTGCCCGCATCGCAATAAATGTCATAACAGTAAAAAGGGATTTGAAGAGATTGAATTTCGAAAAGATGAGTTTATCAAACCACATAGACAATGGCTGAAATACGAAGGGAAAAAGTCGGATATCAAATCTCGCAGACGAAAAACTGTATTAAAAAAAGCGGTAACCATTATTTTCAGACCAAACCGAGAAAAAATGGCTCAAAGGATGTGCCTTTCTGAACATCCTTTTGGAACCTTGAAACGAATACAGGGAAGTTATTACTTTTTACTTCGTGGAAATCGGAAAACACAGGGAGAGTTTGCCCTTTTTTCATTAGGTTACAACCTACAACGGTTATTAAACCACCTAGGATTTAAAAAGATGATGAAACAACTGATATCAACAGGTTGTTTCGGTCTGAATTTTTGTACGATATTCATTATCCAGCAACTAGATCATTCAACTTTGGAGTTGGCATAAAAAGAGCGGGAAGGCTGTTCGATATTATCGGACAGCCTGCCTGATGGTAGGACACAATATTCTGATCGGTGCACTTGGTGTATTTATCCTTTGGTTTGGATGGTATGGTTTCAATGGCGCAGCAGCAACAGATACCATGCAGTTATCACAGATTTTTGCAACAACAACGATCGCACCTGCAGTAGCAACCTGTACAGCAATGCTGTATACATGGATTAGAAATGGAAAGCCGGATGTTTCCATGTCCTTAAACGGATCTCTGGCAGGTCTTGTAGCAATTACAGCCGGATGTGCGAATGTAGATGCAATAGGAGCCTTTGTGATTGGTGCGATAGCAGGTGTCCTTGTTTGTGTGGCAGTATACTTTATTGAAGATAAATTAAAAGTAGATGATCCGGTCGGAGCAGTTGCAGTACACGGATGCAATGGTATCTGGGGAACAATTGCAGTAGGATTTTTTGATTACAATGACGGTTTATTATATGGTGGTGGTGTACATCATTTATTGATCCAGTTACTCGGTATCGCATGTATTGCGGGCTGGACGATCATCACAATGACAATTGTATTTACTGTTCTTAAGAAAACAATCGGACTGAGAGTATCGGCTCAGGAAGAAATGGAAGGTCTTGACTCATCTGAACATGGTCTTGAATCAGGATATCCGGATTTTGTAAGCAGAGAACTTCATTAAGATGCACGAATCTATTCGGTTAGATTCGTGGAATCTAATCCCCTTAGTTAGTATATAAACACAAAAAAACCAGCGTATGCTGGTTTTTTTGTTTGCGTGGAAACCGGCAGAACAGCAAGAAACATAAAAAATAGAGAATAAAATTTTATAAAACAGCAATATACTAAAAAAACTGAACAATTATTATGATAATACGATATTGACAGAAAATTCAGGGGGGGGGGTATAATAAAACTACATTGGGAGAGTAGGAGTGACTGGAAGTGGTTCCAGGCAGCAACAACTGTTCGAAATCGCTTCAGGTCAATTTCTTACATTGACACAGACAGGATAAGGAATCGGAGGACACGCGAATGAGAAAGGGTACAGGAAGAAGAACAATTGCATTTTTATTAGCAATCCTGATTGTAATCACATGTCCGGGCGAAGCAGTCAATGCGTACGGGATGATTTCATATAAAGATGCATCCGCAGAACGTGTAGGGCTGGATATAACAGAAGCAGACAAGCAGGATGAGTCTGCCTCTGCGGATACGAAGAAAACAGAGAACACGGATGCAGAAGACGAGAGTGACAGGACAGGATCCGAAGAGAAAGCATCCGATACAGAGACTGCTGGCACGAAGACAAACGAAGTGACTGAGTCAACGGAGAATACAGAAACAACCGGAAGCACAGAAACAACCGGAAGCACGGAAGCAACGGAGACAATCGAAGCGACCGAAACAGAAGAATCAGAGGACAGCGCAGATCATCCGGCATACCAGGCAGAGGATTTGAGATTTCTCGTCCAGTCCAAAGAGGACTTCGGGGATTTTTCACTGACAGACGGCATCACCTATGATGAGGAACACTATACACTGTCCGTGATCGATGACGATGATTTTGACTGTGAATATGTCGGGGATTATGTGATCCGGTATCGTCTGACTGCAAAAGAAGCAGGCTACGAGGATATTGAGTTTACAAGGACGATCACCATATACGCGGACGAGCAGTACATGCACGACGGTGTCCTGATCTACGGACATACTGGCGATATGGAGATGGAGCTTGCAGAAGATGCAGAGGATGGTATTGCTGCCTATGCGGTAAGTACTGTCAATGTTGTCGGTACCGGGGTATTTATGGATTATTTTAAATGTAAATCCTGGGATTGGGCTACCGGTACAGAAGTCATGTATGCAGAGAACGTGAATGGCTATAACCGTTTGGTCTACTGTCTTGAGTCTAACAGGGCAACACCGGGTGGCAGTAACGTAAATTCCGGAGCATTTTCAGATACGCTGCAAAAACAGTTAAACTACGTTTTGTACCACGGCGCACGTTATTACGGCTATCGGTGCTTTACAGAAAAATACCAGGGGTATAACGCAAACGAAGATTACTATATCACCAGTATGGCAGTACATATGCTGAACGCATGGGCTGGAAATGAACCTGGGTATATCTTTACCAATGCAATGGTAGAGAGAATGAGCCCAGATGGACAGAGACTTTACTGGAAAGTATTCGATCTGGTAAATGATGCCATGGCAAATGCCAACTATTACTATAATGAAGCAATGTGGTCAAACAACCAGGTGACACTCAATACCTATAACCTGGATGAATGGACATATGATAAGAAAAATAACGCATATCGGGTAAAGGGATATTATTACCCATCGTTTGGCGATATGTATGCATACACTGGAAGAAATGCCATTTCCTGCGTTGACCAGAACGGAAAGAAAGTAGGAATGGTACGGTTCGAACATAAATATATATATTCTGCATTCTGGATTCAGCTAACAGAAAAAGAATACGAAGCACTTCAGAAAACCGGTGGAAAATTGACAGCGGTGATACAGTACAGAGGTTACCTGCGGAAGGCAACGAGATACATATACAATGGTATAAAATGGAAACAGCCGACCGCTATGTTACAGTTCGATGGCAGTGAAAGGACAAGAAATCTGACTGTAACAGCGACCATTAAGCAGAATCTGGCAAATGTCTATGTACAGAAAGTAGAAGAAAATACGAACATATCATTGTCTGACGGTTTCGAATTTGATATCTATGAATGGAACAAAAACAGCAAAGCATATACCAAATTAGGCAGTCTGACATGGAAGAAACCTTATTATACAAATGATTCACTGAAACTGCCAATTACGGTTATCAATCAGGGAAAATTCAAAGTAGTTGAGACGAAAGCAGACGCTTCACATAAAGTTGGCTGGTCAAAAGAATTTGTGGCAACGAGTAACAACCTGAATATTTATCTGACAGCGACGAACGAACCAAATCCGTCGAAAGTCAAAATAATAAAAACAGGGAGCGATACAGGGAAAGCGTTAGCAGGTGCAGAATTTACACTGTATAAAGACAAAGACTGCACCGATCCAGTGAAAGTGGATGGAAAGGCAGTTACAGTCACTTCTGGTACAGACGGCGTGGCAGAAACAGCTCAATTTGTCAGAACGCAGACCTCCTACTGGGTAAAAGAGACGAAAGCGCCGGATGGATATAAGCTGGCAGAGGAACCAAAGCAGGTGGTCGTTCCGGCAGGTGGAACAGGAACGGTAAGATTTGAGGACGAACGGAGCCAGTACCTGGTGAAAGTCGTAAAGACCTGTACACAGGACAAATCCTATTTGGAGGGTGCAGTTTACGGTGTTTATTCAGAAAGATCCTGCAGTAGCTTAAGTCTTCTGACAAAAGTAGGACCGACAGGTACTGGCGGAGTAGCAGTCAGTGATCCAATCGATTATGATCCGAATGTGACAACGATTTATCTGAAAGAGCTTGTTGCACCGAAATATCATAAGCTGAGTTCAACAGTTTATACATTAAAGGTATCCTCTGCCATTGATAATGGTGGAGTCGTTACACTTACTGCAACGGATGAGGTGCAGACAACGACGGCACTGATCCACAAAGTGGGCGAGGATGGAAAGGGACTTGCCGGAGCAGAGTTTGCTCTTTATAAAGATGAAAACTGCACGGAAGAAGTAGTAAAGATAGGACCTACAAATGGTTCGGGAAATGCAGAATCAAAAACGTTCCATCCAACACAGGATACTTACTATCTGAAAGAGACCAGACAGCCAACCAATTATCCAGCACAGCCGGATAAAGTATATAAGGTGAGCGTGCAGGACGGCAAGGCAATAGCTGGCATTGAGTATACGGTAACGAATACAAATAAGATCCAGATTGTAGCATACAAATACGAAGTTGGTTCCGGGACAAAGAAGCCGCTGCGTGGAGCAGAGTTTACGATTTATAGTGATGCTGCTTGTAAAAATCGGATAGCAACGATGGAACCGACGAATTCCTTGGGTTATGTGAAGTCAGGGACTTTTGCATATACAGGACCGTACTGCTATGTGAAGGAGACAAAAGCACCGGCAGGATATAAGCTTTCTTCGGAAGTGAAAAAAGTCGATGTGAGCAATGTAGTAAAAGATGGAACCATCCCAAGTGTGGCTTTCTACGATGAGCCGTATGATGTGACGGTGGAAGTGCTGAAGGTTGATGCAGATGATGGTACTACACCATTGGAGGGAGCAACCTTTGCAATCTGCACATCAGACACGGCAAACAACGGCAATAAAGTGGCAGAGGGAACGACAGGGAAAGATGGAAAGCTGACACTGAGTTTCCATCCGACACAGGAAAGCTATTGGCTGATCGAGACGAAACATCCGGATGGATATACAGGTACTAAGGCAAAAGAGCGGATTAATATATCTGATACCCAGGAAGGCGCGGTCGTAAAGAAATTTAAAGTTACAAATAAGAAAAGAATAAATTCATTTCCTTTGGAAGTAAATAAGAGTATCGAAGATGTGAAGGATCCGCTTATTCTTCCGGAAATTCAATTTGAGGTATGTGTAAGAGATAAGGCGACGGGAGAGATTCGCGTATTAAAAGAGTTCTGGACGGATAAAGATGGGCATGCATATGTAGATGATATAGAATATATAGAAGATGTAAACACTGAATATTATCTGAAAGAAATAGGATATAAATTTGACGAAAATAGTCCGCCGCCACCGTGGATACCGGATTTCAATAAAGACCATTGCAAACAATGGATCGGTCGTACATTTTCATTTACACCGAATGGAATAAAGCTTGTAGAGCTAACTATAAAGAACGCGAAACCTACGACGCTGGAATCAAAAATGCGAATCAGAAAAGTAGATAATAATGGTAAGCCTTTGAAAGGTGCAATATTCAGAATTTACACAGATCAGGATTGTAAAACTTTGGTACGTGAGACGAATCCTACAGATGATAATGGATATACAGAAGTCACAATGGATTTCGAAAATAATGGGAATCAAAGATATTTCGTTAAAGAGTTTAAATATCCAGATGGTGGTCCGTGGCAAGAGCTTACGGATCCGAAAGAAGTCATTCTTACGAGTGTTCATAATGGCGCGGTGACAGATGTTGAATTTGTAAATACACCAGAAAAACCATCACTGACTATCTACAAATATGACAGTGAGACCGGGAAACCGCTGCAGGGAGCAGAGTTTAATATTAAATTTTTGGGCATTGATAACACTGCTGCCAAGGCAGTGTGGAAGACAAATGAAGATGGAATAATTGAAATTCCACAAGGGGATTATTTGTTTATGTATGGTGGCCTGACTATAGGAAAAGTGTTCACCATCACAGAGATTACCGCACCGAACGGCTATAAATTAGCCTCTCCAGTTACCACAACATTAAAGGCAGGCGAGAACCGGATTGAGATCGCAGATGATCCGAAGACCTATGATCTTCAGATCACCAAGGAGGATAAAACGGGGAAAAAGATAGCCGGAACTGTATTTGGAATTTATCCGACGGAGGACTGTAAGGAAGAAGACAGACTGGCTCTGGCTACGACGGATGCATCGGGAATTGCTAAAGTAAATATTCCAAATAGTGATCTGTCAAAGGTATACAGAAGTGTATGGATCAGGGAGGAATATGTACCAGATGGATATGTTTTAGACAGAGAACCACGTTATAGACAATTAGCATTGGAACGAATCAATACGATTAGTTTTGTAAACGAACCTGTAACTGGCATTCCAATCGAGATTTATAAATACGCGATAAAAACAGATGCTACCCAGACGGCTTTAAGTGGTATTCATTTCTATTTGAACAGAACAAATACAACAACAATTACGGAAGAATCGATTGATCTTGGTACTACAAATTCTAATGGCTACATTCATAAGCAGTTGGAAAACGTGGAACCGGGAGACTACTATTTAGTAGAGACGGATGCACCATCCATTTATACGAACCCGGTCAACCCACGCAAGATTACGCTAAAAGCCGGCAATTCGAACCATTTTGAGGTTGCCAATGTTTACTCAACAAGTAAGTGGCATAGCTTAAAGATCAAAAAAGTGGATGCTAATACAAAAGATCCTTTGGCGGGCGTCGTATTCGAAGTATACGCAGATGCGAAATGTACAAAGCTGATCGAGACATTAAGCGCGACAGATGAGAATGGATATGCATATTCTTCCGTTTATGGAGATGACACTTTAAGCCATGTATGGGTAAAAGAGCGCAGTGATACCGTGCCGTATGGTTACAAAGTGAAAAATACACCATTGGAAGTAAGCGTATCCTCGGACAGCAGTGGCTATATCGAGCGAACAATTGAAAATACGCCGATGAAGAAAAAGCTCATGATAGAAAAGAAGGACTCTTATACCAAAACGGCTCTGGCAGGTGCAAAATTTGCATTGTATACAGATGAAGCATGTACCGAAGAGTCGATGTTGGGCGTACCGTTATCAACAGACGCAGATGGTACAGTCAGCTTTACAGATATTCCGGTAGCATACGAGAAAGTATACTTAAAGGAAATCCAGGCGCCGGACGGTTATGATCTGGATGAAACACCAAGAGAAGTGACACTGACTAATGATGTGATAACGCAGACGATTACCTGGGAGAACAGCAGGAAGTGGACGGCAGTTAAGATTCATAAAGTGGATACTGGAATGAATGGAATTAACGAGGTAGAATTTGCAGTATTTGAAGATTATGAATGTACGAAAACGGTAGAAGGAGTCGGACCTCTTGTGACGGATAGTGAAGGGTATGCAGTATCAATTGCTTTCCCATATAAACAGGACACTTATTACCTAAAGGAACTTAAAGCACCTTATTATGAAAGAAATGTAGGAAGAGTATTCCCGGTAAAAGTGCAGCCATTGGATGATCCAACGGATACGTCAGGGGTTCCGGTGATAACAATTATAAATTCGTTTACTCCTACAGAGATTAAAGTCACAAAGCAAGATAAGGTGACAGGAAAACCAATTCAGGGAGCGGTATTTGAAATTTATTCGGATAAAGACGAAAAATATCCGCAGGGAATCATAGGACCGACAGATGAAAATGGTGTGGCAACCGCAAAAATCAGTTTTTCCTCGTACGGTCCTCAATATTACCTGAAAGAAGTCTACGTCCCAGCACCATACAAACTGTCAGATGACCTGATACCGGTAACAGATGGCAGAGTAGAGGTAACCGTCTACAACGAATCCGAGCCAAGCAAGATTTCCCTCACCAAGACAGACGCATCGTCAGGCGAGAAACTTGCAGGAGCGGTCTTCGGAGCCTACCTGTCAGAGCAGGATGCGAAAAATGGCGAGAACAAGCAGTTTGAAATCGGACCGACATCCGCCAGCGGCTTTGCCGTATCAAAAGAATTTACCGCAAAGGCTTCCACCTACTACCTGAAAGAGATCACCGCACCAAAGGGCTATACCCTTTCAAGTGAGATACGTGCCGTAGACATCGTCGGGGGCAAGATCGTTGATGCAGGAACATTTGAAGATCAGAAAGAGGAAAACAGTGCTTTTATTGAGGTAACAAAAGTCAGTGCAGATGACGCAAACAAGAAACTTGCAGGAGCAGTCTTTGCTATTTACGATAACGAAGCATGCTCTGGCGAGCCGGTGCAGATCATGGATCCGACGGATGTAAATGGTTACAGTAAGTCAAAAGAGCTGCTAGTCACACAAGACACCGAATTTTACCTGAAAGAGATCACCACACCGACTGGCTACTACCAGTTGAAGGGCAGTGTCAAAGTAACAGCAAAGATGAAAGCCACAACACAGGTAACGATTCAAAACACACCGATCCCGACAACGACAGAGACAGCAGAGATCAAGATTAAAAAGACGGTGACAGACACAACGGATCCGCTGGCAGGAGCAGTCTTTGGCATTTACACAGATGAGCAATGTCAGAATCTGTGGATGGAGCTTCCGGCAACGGATGACAACGGCGAGGCAGTATCACCGACCTTTGAACCGGTATCTGGTACAACATATTACGTGAAAGAGATTTATGCTCCGGCTGGTTATGAATTGAGCAATGAAGTGACAACCGTGAACGTAGTAGAGGGACAGAAAGAGTACGTTGTCAAGAGAACCAACACGCCGAAGTGGACGCAGATTCAGGTAAAGAAATACGATGCAGAATCGAAAACTAAGTTACTGGAAGGTGCAGAGTTTACTGTCTATGCAGATGTGGAATGTAAAACGCCATTAGATACATTTACCACCGGATCGAATGGAATAGGAACATCAAAGAAGCTTTTGATGGATCAGGATGTATTCTATGTAAAAGAGACGAAAGCGCCGGATGGTTATACAGCAACCAATGCCGTATGGAAAGTGACTGCAGAGAAAAATAAGGTCTGCGCAATGCTGGAAGTTCCGAACGTTAAAGATTCGACGACCGATAAATTTGTTTACGTAAAAGTAAAGAAAGTAGAAAGTGGCACGAATAAGGCATTGCAAGGTGCATATTTCACAGTTTACAAGGATGCAGACTGCACAAAACCGGTAGTCGAAGTAGGACCGACGGACGTCAACGGCGAAGCCGTTTCCGTACAGTTCATCAAAGAACAGGATACCTACTGGATCAAAGAGAGCAAGGCACCGGACGGATATGTATTAAGTGATCAGGTACAGCAGATAACACCTGGCACAGATACAGCAAAGCTGCAAGCCGTTACTTTTGAAAACAGCAGACGTCAGATCAAAATCCGTGTCAATAAGACCGATGCAGAAACGGACGAACCACTGGCAGGCGCATATTTTAAAGTGTATAAGTCGAAGGAGGATGCGGATAAGCAGCAGAATGAGGTTTGCGAGATCGGACCGACTGATAAAAATGGACAGGCAGAGGCAACAATTGATTACGAGCAGGATACTTATTATCTGCGCGAGAGCCAAAAGCTTGCAGGATATGTGAAGTCTGACAGCGTTGATACGCTTGTGATCACAGGCGATACGACAGATTACTATGCAACCAACACACCGGAATATACGATGATCGGTATCCGGAAAGTAGATGCAGAGACTGGAGCTGGATTGGCAGGAGCAGAATTTAATATCTATTCAGATCCGGAATGCACGCAGGAATCATTTGTCGGAGTCATCGGACCGACGGGAGATGATGGTTACGCATACAGTGGTCAGATACGGGCTGGCAGCAAAACATTTTATCTGAAAGAGACAAAGGCACCGGATGGATATCCAATGCCGTATGACGACGACGTATATGGACCGGTAGAGGGAAATGCGGTCGGAAATACGAAAAATCAGATTTCGGCACCATTTGAAATTGAAAACAAGAAGATCAGTATTTCGTTTGATATCGAGAAGAAAGATATCAAGACAAAAGATTTGCTTGCCGGTGCAACATTTGCGCTGTATAAAGATGCAGAATGCACAGTGAAAGTTTTAGATTTCACGCCAACAAGTGCAGATGGTGTATTTACGTCCGGAACATTTGAAGCCACACAGGAGGTTTACTACATCAAAGAGACGACGGTTCCGACAGGTTATCAGAAGCCGGATGGTCCGACAGAAGTAAATATTTACAAACTTCTTGGAATGGATGAGTTAGATCGGAAAGTCACGATCATGAATGTACCGGAGAACACGAAGACGATCAAGGTAGCAGTGAATAAAATAGATGCTGTTACAGCGGAGCCGGTTGAAGGAGCAGTATTTGCGGTCTACGAAGATGAAGAGTGTACGAAGGAGATAACCAGATTACCGGAGACAGACCAAGGCGGTTATGCGCAGTCGGAGGAATTTGTATACACAGGAAGCCAGGACATCTATTATCTGAAAGAAGTGGGTGCACCAAAATGGTATCACGCCAATAATACCGTCATTCCATTCAAGGTGGAAACAAAGACGATTTCCGGCAAAGATGAGAACGGCAATTCGACAAGTGTAAACATACTTTATGTAGAACCGCAGACGATCAAAAACGAGCCGGAAATGACGCAGATCCAGGTGAAGAAGACAGACGCTGACAATGGAGATCCATTAGCCGGTGCTTACTTCAAAGTCTATAAGACGAGGGCAGATGCAGAGAGTCAGCAGAACGAAGTCTGTGAGATCGGACCGACCGGAGCCGATGGAATTGCAGTATCAAAGAAGTTCCACCGTACGCAGGACGATGTCTACTACATCAGGGAGTCAAAAGCGCCGGAGGGTTATGTAATATCAGACGTCATCCAGAAAGTGACAACAGAGGTAGATCAGATATCCAATCCAGTTCTTTTTACAGATGAAAAGGCAAAGACCCAAATCCAGATCAGGAAGACGGCAGCTAATGGCACAACGCCATTGAAGGGAGCAGTATTTGAACTCTATGAGACAGCCGAATGTACCGGAGAACCGCTGCTGACATTACCGGCAACCGGAACGGACGGAATCGCAACGAGTGCTTCTTTCCAGATCACACAGGAGTGGTATTACTTGAAAGAAAAAACCGCGCCGGCGGGATATGAAGTCAGCACGACAGTCATTCCAGTAAAACTGGAAAACGGAGCGACACTGACAGTCGGACCGATTTTAAATGGAACAGCGGGTGACATGGCAGAGATCCACATCTTAAAGAAAGAAGCTGGCAGCGACAAAGTTTTAGCAGGCGCTGTATATGGAATCTATCCATCGAGGGACTGCAAAGCAGGAACCGAGATTGGAATGATCGGACCGACCAATACGGATGGAAAGGCAGATTCCGGAAAATTTGTAAAGAAACAGAATAGTTACTACCTGAAAGAGCTTCAGGCGCCGGAGGGCTATGAGTGCTCAGATACCGTTACAGAAGTTAATCTGGACAACGGAGAGGGTAGAGCAGGAAATCCGGTAACACTGTATGATACACAGAAGAAGTCGAAGATTCAGATTTACAAATATCAGACGACGACAGGAAGCCCGTTGCGTGGCATTACATTTACGGTCTATACGGATGAGGAATGCACCAAACCGTTTACAGATGTCAGCACCGCAGCAAATGGAACCCTGACGACCGGAGATGACGGATATGCAGTTTCAAAAGAATTTGTTCCAACACAGGAAATTTATTACATAAAAGAGACGGCAGTACCACAGGATTATTCCTTTACACTGCCAGATACCGTATGGGAGATTTCCGTGACGGCTGGAGAAACCGCAGAGATACAGATCGCAAACGGTGCTCTTGCAAAGATCTATGTGAGAAAAACAGCAAAGGATGATCCGAATACCACACTTTCCGGTGCAGAATTTGATATCTACAAAGATTTCGAATGTACGATGAAAGTGGGAAGCGTAGGACCGACAGATAAATTAGGCGAGGCTGTTTCCACAAGCTTTACTAAGGAGCAGGACATCTACTACCTGAAAGAAACAAAGGCACCGGACGGCTATAAACTGAGACAGGAACCGATCGCAGTAACGGTAACGAATCCTGACGATGACAGCAGCAAGATAAACTGGAATGTTGTGGAAGATGAAAAACTCGAAGGAAGCATTACCGTTAAGAAATTAGACCGCAACGAAAAACCGTTGCAGGGAGCCGGATTCCAGTTGGAAGTTTTCAATGGCGGAAGCTGGAGCACGGCGGTGGGAAATAAGGAAACCGATGCAGACGGTATTGTAAAATTTGAACATCTGGAACCGGGCAGATACCGGCTGACAGAAATAAAAGCACCGCAGGGCTTCAACCTGTTAAATTCTTCACGGGAGATCACGATTCCGTACGAGATGAATGTCGCAGATGTGACAGAGACACCGACAGGCTACACGGAGACGAAAGGTGATAAGATATATTTCTACGATATCACGCTGACGTTCTACAATTCGCTTCCGTTCAATGTCCCGGTGACAGGCGGTTCGGGCAATTTTGGAGCAGCCACAATCGGCATCCTGCTTATGGCAGGCACAGCCGCATGTGCACTGCTCGCAGAGAAACGCCGGAAAAAGAAGAGAAGAGCCAGCTAATCTCTGGCTCTTCCAAAAAGGAATAATTAGAGCAATCCATTTATCAATAAAAAACATATAACAAATATACGAAAAGGAGAATGAGATATGAAGAACAAAAACGTAGTGAAAAAAATCACTGCCATACTGGCAACTGCCTGCATGATGGTCGGCATGCTTGCAACAACAGCGATGGCAAAACCAGCAGCAAACCAACAAGGAAGTCTGAAGATTCAGACAGACAGTCAGCAGCAGTCAAGTTTAGCCGGATATAAGTTTGATCTGTATAAGATTGCAAGTATTTCAGTTGATTCTTTAACAGGAAATATGACTTATGTAATGGAAGCAGAATATGGTAGTATCTTAACGGAAGATGCGTTGGCAGATCAGACTGCTGTTGAGAAAAAATTAACAGAACTATCGAATGCAGCAACAGGAAAAACACCAATAGCAACTCAACAGATTGATGAAAGCTCAACAGATACAACCGTAACAATCAGTAATCTTGCTCTCGGCTATTATCTTGTAAAAGTAACAGCTCCAGAAGGTGCAGCAGCAACAAGTGATTTCTTGGTATCAGTACCATCCACATTACCTGACGGATCAGATCTGAACTATAATCCGACAGTAACATTGAAGACATCAAAAGTACATGTTACCAAGAAAGGTGCTATCTTAAACGGTGAAAACGAAACAACTAATAAAAGTGGTAACGTTGGAGATGTGATCCAGTATACAATTGAATTCCCTGTACCAGATACAAAAGGATTTGATGAGTTTACATACACAATCAACGATACGATGAGTAAAGGATTAAGCTATGTAGATGGATCCTTAAAAGTATCTATAGATAAAAATAAAAATGGCAAGTTTGAAGTAATAAACAGTAGCAATTATACATTAACAGGTCCAAGTTCAGATGCAACATCAGGTGGTACAACGCTTAAAGTAGATTTTAATAAGAACTTATTTGTAGATGGCAATAAAACAGGTAATAAGGCTGACTACCCGGCAGGAGCATCTCTGAAAGTGGTATATCGTGCAACAATTACAGAAGATGCAATTATAACGTCAACAGTAGATAACAGTGCAAAACTTATCTATAGCAATAACCCTGGGAATGTATCATCAACAGGTACAATCGATACTCCAGAAGTAGAGCATTATACATATCATATCCAGTTAACAAAAACATTTGATCCAACACCAGGAGATTTTTCAAAAGTAAGATTTACAATTGATAATGTGAAATTAAGTGAGAAAACAACCGGTACTGGAGGAGAATATGTTGTAGATCCAAACGGTACAAAGAATCTTGAATTGTCTCTGAATGACGATGGAAAATTAAAGATTCATGGTCTTGCAGAAGGCACATACTATCTGACAGAGACAAAAACAGCAGATGGTTATAACCTGTTAAGTAATAAGGTAAAAGTAGTCATTAAAGCTACCTATAATGCCACAACTGGAAAACTGGAAGGTACAGCATCAGGTAGTAATACAATTGATACAACTACACATTTTGTTGATACAAATGTAGTCAACAAAAAAGGTTTCACTCTCCCATCCACTGGTGGACAGGGCATGGTAGCACTTGTAGCAGCAGGTATCTGCCTTATGACATTAATGGCAGCACTGATGGCACTTTACATGAAAAAACATCGGAATGCATAAATAATGAAAAAATGGATATTTCCCCTGTTGTTAGGACTTGGATTTTTGCTGGGACTTGGGATCACATTTTATCCGGCGGTGAGCAACTACCTGCTGGAGAGAAACCAGAGTGTTGCCATGCAGGGCTACATAGAGGAGCAGGAAAAAGTTCCGGATGAAGTCAGTGAGGAGCTGAAAGAAGAAGCAAGGGCATACAACAAAAAGTTACGGGAAGGGACTGTCGTACTGACAGATCCCTTCGATCCGGACGCTTTGAAATATGTGACGGACGATTACGAGAAGATGCTCGATACGGATGGAAGCGGGCGGATGGGATATCTTGAGATCCCATCCATCGAAGTGTATCTCCCGATTTATCACGGAACGAGTGAAGGCGTGTTACAGTCCGGGATTGGACATCTTGGAAACACATCGCTTCCGATCGGCGGAGAAAATACACATGCTGTTTTATCCGGGCATACCGGACTCCCGAATGCACGTCTTCTGACAGATCTTGACAAGCTGCAGGAGGGAGACCAGTTTTACATTCATGTGTTAGATGAGATACTGGCTTACGAAGTAGACCAGATCAAAGTGGTAGAACCGGATGATATCAGTGATATTTTCATTGAAGAGGGAGAAGATTATGTGACGCTGGTAACATGTACCCCGTACGGCATCAACTCCCATCGTCTGTTAGTCAGAGGGACAAGAGTCCCATATACAGAAGAAAAAAAAGAACATCAGGTCGATCGTCAGGAAGAAAGCACCTGGAAGCAGGCATACAAAGAAGCGATTGCAGAGGGCGTGAAATGGACACTCGTCGGACTTGCAATCCTGGCAGTCTTAGCAGGCGCAGGACACCTGATCGGTAAGGCAAAGAAAAAATCGGATAAGAAAAAGAAAGGAGGAAGCAGCGCATGAAAAAAACAGCGAAAAATGTGTTGGGTTTATTTTTCTGCATTCTGATGATCAGTATGTGTACAGGCACAATTCCTGCTTTTGCAGCTTCTTCCGGAATGATACATATCCAGTTAGAAGATCTTGATAGTGACAGTTCAGATAAAAAAGGCGTAAGCTTTGAGCTGTACTGTGTAGGAACCGTAGGGGACTCTGGCGAGCCGGTATTTGACACAAAATACAATATTACGGCTTACCCGAAGACGGCAGAAGAGACAGAGCAGGTGATACAGCAGATAAGCACAGCTCTGGACATTGACGCACAGGAAACTGCGGTTACAGATGAAAACGGAGAGGCCGTTTTCCGCGGTCTGGCAGATGGCATATATTACATCAAAGCAGTCAATGCAAAAGGCTACGGCACAGTGGAGCCAGTTTTGGTACATCTCCCGTTTTCCAGTGCCGGAACCGGTGCAGGCAGTCGGTTAGAGTATGAAGTATATGCGAAACCGAAAGCATCTGCCAGTCCATCTACCCCGGACAAACCGACAGATCCCGTAAAACCGGATCAGCCGAAGCAGCCAGACAATGAGAAAAGCAATCCGGAAACTAGCGATGGAACCAGCGGCAATACGAGTAACACAGTCCTGCTGTTCGGACCGAAGACCGGTGACAGCACCCCGATTGCAGGTGCATTGCTCTTACTTGCGGCAGCCATCGCACTCATTGCCTGGGCTGTTGTCCGAAAAAGAAAACAGAAATAGTGCAAACAGGCGACACTCAACTTCGGTTGGGTGTCGCCTGTTTTTTTTATGGACTTTAGTCTGTTGAGTCCATTGGAGTTTTTCGTTGATCCGAAAAATGTAGATGGACGAAACAATTAACCACCCGCTATTGATATGATATGCCCCTTGTCAAGTAGACAGGTAAAATATCTAAAATTGGATGTGGATGATGCCTGCATTTCCTTTTGAAGTGCAGGCATTTTTCTATGCACACCATTTCTCTTTATATTTGCTTATCCGTTTGTTTTCAGGAATCGGGTATTCTGTGGGTACATCAGATGACAATGCTTCCTGGCGCACTTCTGATGGGGTTTTACAGCCATATCTGTCCTGTGGATGTGAATAATCTGTGCCACAATGAGCCACCTGTCCGGCGAGAGTGAGCCACGATTCCGTTTTGCTGTGAGCCACCATTCCGGTCACAATGAGCCACTTGTTTTATAATAGAATTATGCACAATTATTGTGTAAATCTATTATACAGGAGGTCACCATTATGACCAAATATCGAGAACTCTATTTTTTATGATATGATAATAAATAAAAATAGAATGTATGGAAAAATCATGAAAATCAGAAAGTGTGGATATGGTTATGAGTGAGTATGCAGAAATAAAAATTGGAAAGTTATCATTATGTTGGTTTAGAAATTATTTAGATAAAGATATTGTAAGACTATTTTTTTCAAAAAATGATCTAGTTGTAATCCCTAATGAAAATGTAGATGATTGTGATGAAGAGGAAGGTACATATAATAAAAATCTTTATAAAACAACTGTACAATGTGCAAAAGAACGTTTAGATTCATATGGTTTCAGTCTTAGCAATATGGAAAAAATATTTAATGATAAGATGACTCAGGCGGTAGATTATTCATCTTTTTTATATCATTTGTTTGGGGATTATGATGAAGAGGATAAGAGAAATCAAATAAGAATTAAGAAAAATGTTTCATTTAGAAAATGGAAAAATGCCATGAAAAAAATTATAAGCTATGAATTGGCAAATGGAAATATACAATTTAGTGGAACACTAAATGATATTGGAATTACTACGGAATGTGATAAGGTTATATTTTATGCATTGAAGGAGGAAGATAGTGAATCATTTTATGCATTAAATCCCGAGATAATCCATTATGCATATATATATAGGCTTATACTGGAATGTTGTTCAAATGATGCAGAGATAGAATTAGATTTTTCCAATTTGGAATTATGGGCAGATGATTGTATACCAAAGGCTTTGGAAGCAACGGAAGATATTGAAAAAATAATTGTTCTTGTTGAAGGAACAAGTGACAAAGATATTCTTGAATTTGCAATGTTACATTTGTATCCTCATCTTTCTGACTTATTCTATTTCATGGATTTTGATGGAAAAAATGGTAGAAAAAGAGAGGGAGGAACGTCATTTATAATTAAAAATCTCGAGACTTTTTATTTTTCTAAAATCAGATCCAAATTTATTGCAATTTTTGATAATGATGCAGAAGGATACGCTAGTAAATGCTCGTTACTAAATAAGGTGAAGAACTGGCCAGATAATTTTAGAATATTATTGTATCCAGAACTTGAAATATTTCGTAAGTATCCAACTATTGCACCTAATGGCTCTATGGTGCTTGATGATATTAATAGAAAAGCGGCATCTATTGAGTTGTATTTGCCAGAATCTATTATTAAGTCTAACGGAGAATATTATCCCATCGAATGGGAGTCTAGAAAACGAATTAAAAAGGCAAATGGTATTGAAGAAGCATTGTATCAGGGAGTGATTTCTAATAAAAATGATATAAAACATAAATTTCACAAAATGCGTAATCAAATTCAAAATAGAGATACTATTTTCGTAGCGGAAGAATGGAAAAATATGAAAAAGTTATTAGAAACAATAGTTTTTGCTTTTAAATAATAAACCATTATTTTGGGAATTAGGGCATGCGGACGAAAAGTTGGACTGTGTAATGCCTGACATGTTATGAGGTACACACAAGAACAAATATCGACAGCACTTGTATTACTAAAAGCGACCGGATCCCCAGACAAAGTTGTCCAAACCTTAGGATATCCATCTGCACCAATGCTTTATCACTGGCGTAAAAAGTATCCTGAATATTACGATGTTCCCCTGAATAATTGTTTTTGGGGGATATAAGCGTTCTAATGTTTAAAGGATAACTTAATTTAAAAATGGTCGTATATCGATCAGTTTTAAATTGAGATGAACGCTTTAATACTGCGAAATAATAAAATGTTTGAGCCCACATGAAGGATAGATGCTGAGTATGATATCTCTATGAGAGAGGTATATGACTTAGATAAAATGTTACGCGAATAAACTCGCATAAACAGTTCCCGCATTACCGGACAGCGGGTTTCCTGTCTGCCGGATTTGCGGTGTTACCGCACAGGAATATTCAGAAACACCTTTTGTGTGAATTGGGTTGTCGTTTAACTGTAAAAATAGTATAGTATATTTAGAATTGAAAGGAGTTAAATCATGGAAAGAGATTTATGTAATCAAGAATGTGAGTCCTATTCTGTTAATATTCAAGGTAATGCGAGTGGCGTTCAGATACAACAGGGAGCTGTTAATTCATCACAATTTCAAAATGTCAATCAAGAGTTGGATTTTGATAAAGTTGCGGAGGTTTTACATGAAATCAGTAAGTATATTCCGATGTTTGCTGATACATATGGACAAGATTGCAAAATAGCCGAAAATGCTTTGAATGAAGCTAAGGAGTATGTTTCTGATAGAAAAAATCCCTTAAAAATAAAAAAAGCATTATCCATTTTGAAAGATGTTTCTCTAAGAGTATCAAGCAATCTGATAGCAACAGGAATTTTAGAATTATTAAAACAAATAGGCATTTAGGAGTAGATATATGGCTAAAATAGTGATTGAATTACAACATGAGGCGTTAAAAAGTAATTTTGACATAATGAACTTACTTAGAAAAGCTTATCTTGTTGCAAGGAAGTTAAAATTACAGGAATTTGAAGATTGGATTAATAATGAATTGAATGGATACAAAGACTTAGAAAAAATTCCTGACTACAGATTACTTAGAGGGGAAATAAAAGCATGGAATCCATATCGTGGTTGGATACCTGTCATCTTACAGAATGATAATGAAAAAATAACTACTCATTTAGCTTCCGATTCATTGGCAAATCTGTTAAATGTATATGAAAATTCAGAGAACAAAAGTGCAGTATTGCGATTCAATCCAACAATGAATAATTTATTGTCAAAATGTAGTGATTTCAATACGAAATATGCGTTAATAATAGGAACTAATCAAATATACGACATTATTGAACGTGTTAGAAATATTATTTTGGACTGGTCAATAACTTTGGAGGAAAATGGTATCTTAGGTGAAGAGTTACAATTCAGCGATGCTGAAAAAGAAATAGCAAATAAAACTCCTGTTATTAATCATTACACAAATAATTTTTATGGCACTGTAAGTGAAACACAAATTCAACAAGCTACTGCAAATTCACACCAACAGAAATAGAAAATTGCTTCCTATTTCTGTTGCACCTGTATGGCAGCACTCCTATTTCAGTTTGCAGGTTGATACCGTTTTATGAGTAGCCACCCATCCACGAAGTTTCTTTTCCTTCTCCAAAAATGTTTTCACAAGATATCGGGATTAAGAAAAAGGTGTTTGACACAATTAAAATTCGGGTGAATTGAAATACGGAACGATTTCACTGATTGAAGATGGAACATTAGTTATTGGAGTATTAACGCAGTCGGCGTTATTTGAGAAGACGGTCAGCAATATGGTGGAGTGTAAGAGTAGTGGAGCTTACCTTATGGGACTTACGACAGCCGGCAAGGAAGAAGTAACATATAAATAAAATTATTGGATTTAACAAATTGTGATTTGGAAGGAAAAAATGAATAGAGTATATTTTGATACAAATATTTTTGAGGATATTGTAAAAAAGGTAATAGACATTAATATAAATGAATTGAATAGCTTTACAAATATAGCTTATTATATCAGTACTGCACATGTTGAGGAATATTTTATAGCAACAAAAAATGATTTTGAAAATAAGTATACCCAATACAATAATAACCGAAAATTATTAATGTCATCATTAAATCTTAAAGGAATATTGAATCCAAAGAATACAGGGATTATAAACAAACCAGAAAAGTTTGATGATTGTTTAGAACGAGTGAAACAACATGATACTATTGATATAATGGTAAAAAAAGGTAAAAAGATTCATCAAGAACAATCTGATTTTTTTAAAAATTTACTTTTAACGAATCCAGATGTTAAAAACAACTCAAATTTGGATTACAAAGAAATTTGGGATAAAGACGAAGTGAAACGTGAATTGATAAAATTTCCGGATTATATAGAGAAGCACAATGATTTAGCATTCTCAGAGCTCCAAAATGTGTATGGTACAGATAACGCTTTAAAAATATTTGCTTCTTCAAAAAAATTAGTTCCATTTGAAATAAAAAAAGGATGTTTTGAAGAGATTTCCAATCAGTATTTTCGTATGGAAATTGTCTTTGAATATTTGCATTCTATACTTAATAAATGTGGATACAATCGAGACAAAAAAGATGCAACTGTAATCTCTGGGATATATGATACCACTCACTCTATTTACGGAACGTACTGTGATTATTTTGTAAGTAGTGATGATAGGTTGCGAAAACGAATTTCAGCCATTTATTATTATTTAAAAGTACCTACAAAGGTTATTACTTTTAATGAGTTTTTGAATATTGCTGATAAACCTAAAAGAACACTCTGAAGTCCATAACGAATATTCGGGGTCAGACCCCATGAAAGAGCAAGATTTTCAAGGTAAGTGCAACATTCGATAAAATAAGTGAATATTCCTGTGCGGTAACACCGCAAATCCAGCAGACGGGAAACCGTCTGTCCGGTAATGCGGGAACCGCTTATGCGAGTTTACTCGCGTAACATTTTATCCAAGCCGTACACCTCTCTCATAGAGATATCATGCTCAGCATCAATGCTTGTGATATTGATCCTGTAGCTGTCATGTGCGATTCGATCAATGATCGCATCAGCCAATGGACTGTCATCACCACCAAGCTGATCATACCATTCTTCGAAACCGTACTGAGAGCAGAAAATCGTAGATGATTTCTTGCGTCTCCGATGCAAAAGTTCAAAAATGTCCTTTTGCTCGATTTCAGTAGGTTTCAAAAGAAGCCACTCATCAAGGATAAGCACCAGTGGGTTGGCATATTTGGCCAGAACTTTTCGGTAGCTCCCTTCTGACCGTGCAATCTCAAGATCAATGAGCAGATCTGGAAGGCGGATATATTTAGTAGTGAAATACCGTTTACATGCTTCCATGCCAAAAGCACAGGCCATATAGGTTTTTCCACAACCTGTTGCACCGGTAATAAAGAGATTCCGATGTTCAGATATATATTCGCAAGTAGCAAGTCTGCTAATGAGATTTTTGTTAAGCTTGCGCCCGGAAGTATAATTGATATCCATGATATTTGCTTCTGGTTGGTCGAATCCAGCGTTACGGATCAGTCGTTTCAAACGATTGTTTTTCCGATTGCTGTATTCGATATCTACCAACATAGCAAAACGATCTTCAAATGGAATTTCCTTAAATTTAGGATCATTGAGCTGGTTGCGGAATGCATCTGCCATTGATGTAAGGCGCATTTCAATTAATTTATCTATAGTACTCTGATTTGTCATATGTGCTTACCTCCGATAGTAGTCGGCACCTCTTGTGATGCCGTGTGCTTTGTGTGTGGTCTTGGAATCCGATGGTTCTGATTCCTTTTTTACGGAACCTGTTACAAGGATGTTTTTAATGCTCTTGTAACTTGGCGATGCTGTATAGGATAACGCCTTCTTGCAGGCTGCTTCCAACATGGCTTCTGAATATTTATCCGTAAGCTTCAGAAGTCCCATACAGCTTCGGTAGGTCTGTTGTTCCACACGTTTCGAGGTCAGTATCGCATTGACCACAGTGTATGTGTTTATGCCAATCCGCTCAGCCCATTTGCGGAACCGGTCGCCGTTCCATTCCAGATATTTCAGGTGGTCTTCCGGCATATGTTCCGTGACCGTGCTGTACTGCCCAGGGCGTCCTTTCAGACGACGGTGGGAAGCAATGCGGTTATGATTGTAGAAAATTTCAATAGTAGTATCTGTTACCTTTACATCCACTTTCTTTTTGATGTATTCATAAGGAACTGAGTATAGCATTCCATCCACAGATATGTGATAATTGAACTGGACGGTGGCTGTCTTCCAGTCGCTCAGTTCAAAACGGGTAGAAGGTAATGGTGCCAGCAATGGTTTTTCTTCCTCAAGAAATAAGCTTCGCCGACTACCCTCTTTCTTTTGAAAGAGCCTTTGGTTGAACAGTTCGAGCTTGTCTCTGATTGCACGATTTAATTCGGCAAAGGAGAAGAACTGTTCATCCCGAAGTGCTGCTGTAATCCAGGTAGAGATATTTCCTACCGTCCCTTCAGCATTCGGCTTATCCTTGGGAGCCCTGACACGCGCCGGAATAATAGCAGTGCCATAATGCTCAGCCAGTTCCTGATAGGTCTCATTGATCTGCTGGTCTTTCCATCCGCCATTATGAACAACTGCAGTTTTGCAATTATCCGGTACGAGGATTCTGGCAACACCACCAAAATATTCGTACATATGGACATGTGCATTGATCCATGATTTCTGTTTCATGTCCAGAAATGCTTCCACGTATGCATACTGGCTGTAAGTCATTACACCGACAAATATGTATGCTTTGATGATTTCGCCGGTATCAGGATCAATGACTGTTGCAGGATCACCTGCCCAGTCAACTTCAACCTGCTCACCGGGTTTACGGTTGATATGCATGGTAGCACGATGCTTCTGCTCATCCTGTTGGATGTGATAGCAGAACTGTGAATACATGAGTGGTTCTTCACCATTGGCACGGCAATCCTCCATGTATTCCGTCCATAGGAGTTTTTTGCTTACGCCGTTGCGAAGCAGCTCCTTACGGATGTAATCATAATCCGGCATCCGCTTCTTGGCAGATACCTTGCTCTCTTTAGAGAACATGAGCCTTTGAAGTTCTGTGTCGGTCATTGATTCATCAAGAGGCCAAGAGATATTTAGTTCTCTGGCACGTTTTTGAACTTTGACGACAGTTTTTTGTGAAACACCACAGCTTGCCATGATGTTACGTTGTGAGAATCCCAATCCGGTAAGCCGGATGATTTCTCGATATTTGGTCATAATCGTGACCTCCTCATAATGAATTTACACTATAAAGTGCATAACATCATTATAAGGTTTTAGGAAAAATGCGATTCCCTTTTTTCCGGAATCGTGATTCCGTAAAAAACGGAATATTGATTTCCATACGCCGGACAGGTGATGGATTTCACCCCGGATTATTCAGCAAGAGATTTCTACAGCACTGAAGCCGGGAGAAGCGAAACCATCAAGTTGATTTAGCATGATGGATTCGTTTTCTTCCGTTTTTTGCGAAAAAGTTTCCAAACTGCTTGTTTTTTACTGCTTATTAGATTGGGTTATTGAAAGAACTAGCAAAGAGTATCATAGAAAGTTGAAGAATTTTTGAGATTTACTGTTGATTGTCAAGTAAAATTGACCCACTGGAGGTGCAGTTTTAAGTATAAACATTACTATATATCATATAAAGAACGAAGGTGCATGATTTTGAATCCAAAATTAGTGATCGTTGTTGATGAACGCGGTATTGTTGATATGATATAGAGTTATTTTCAAACACAATATGATATTCTGCCTGCTTATAGCGGACAAGAAGCTTACATCGTTTAATCTGGCGGAAATAAATATACAAAGAAACAAACCAAAGGCAGTCAGGATGCTTGAAGTAAGCGGGGCTCTTTTACTGATTACTTCTACAGCTGCTGGTTCTATTGAACCAGCAAAACAGGCACGTTTCAAATATTATCCTGAAGTCTCGTAGTCGCACATGAAGCAGTAAATTGGAAAAAGATTTGCTGCTTTTTTGAACTCATTTTTGGCAAATTCCCAAAAGTTTCGATTGGTGAGAATGAAGCTCAAAAGACTAGAACAAGAAAAATGAAAATAAAAGGTGTACCTCAAGATGATAAAACAAATCTTCATTTTATTGAATATTCTTGCTTCAAGAAACCTTGATTCCGTGTAGTGGAAACCAACATTCCGGACACGGAAACCCAAGCCGGAATCTTCAATTTTACAGAATGTTTTCTTTTTCCGATAAAGAAATTTGCATCTTCGTAGCATTAAGCAGTGCAGTGAAATTCTGTCTAATGATCTCCAGTGTCTTTTGCTTTTCCCGCAATTCCTGCTTCTCTCGTATGGTAGATGCTTTCTCAGATACAAGATTGTCAATTCGTTTCTGGATTTTTTCAGAGCTTGGGATTTTGGTAATGCCGAAATCCTGAAGCTCTTTTTTTAACGAATCGTGGAGCTGATATTCAGCCTGATGTCTACTCCGGTATGCTGTGGGATTTGGAGCTGATTTTGCATCTTCGATAACTTTACGACAGAGCCGATAAGAGTCACAATGTTTTTGAATGATTTTCTGTGTGCTCAGCTCACTGTTGAGTTGTGCTATTCTCTGATCAGCCGCTTTAACAGAAGCATCAACATCAGAAACATGCTGCCTGAAATCCTCATAATTCAGTAGGTTATTTTCTGAAAGATAGTTGAAGGTGCGGGCTGCCTCTTTTAGATTATTGAGTTTTGCCCAATGTTCAAATCCTTCTCGATTGCCAGTCGTTACATACGTGGAGATATTGATATACAGGCGAGCTTCTCTGGACAGATGTTTTGGAGTTTTCACTTTGCTACGATTTTTAGCTAAGCGGATGCGGACGTTTTCTTCCGTATAATAACTTCCCAGAGATTTCATATAAGTGAAATTTTTTTGTTCCGGTGCACGGAAAGAAAGATGCTTTCCCTGCCGGACTTCATATCCAGCTAACTGCATTTTTTGTAGAAATTCCTCATAGTTGATGGAAGTCCAGATTGCTTTATCAACTGCAACACGTAGCTTGGCTTTCCAACTGGTGCCACGATGATATTCCATGTTCTCTTTATAGCTTTTGCCTTTTTCTCCGATTGGCATACTGGTGGTAAGTCCGTTTTCATGGCAGATACGATTACTGATCCGGCAGAGTTTATGGTAGCTCCGCTTATTGGAAACATACTTGTGATGATCAACAAAGCTTGCAGCGTTGAAGATGATATGGTTATGAATGTGCTTTTTATCAACATGGGTACTGATCACGTATTCATATTTTCCTTTCAGTACTTCGT
>OLPA01000752.1_pt1 | contig 29694 bp, 30 predicted proteins | sample 1672811 | NCBI WGS metagenome assembly OLPA01 (sample SAMEA3136726, study PRJEB25190) | human gut metagenome | biome: human gut; feature: human-associated habitat; material: faeces | place: Austria | collected 2013
GAATAGATGCCGATGGACGGCATGCCCATGCCGCTGCCCATCACGCTGATGGGGCGGCCCTGGTAAGTGCCGGTAAAGCCGTACATACCGCGCACGTCGGTGACGAGGCGCGGGTTCTCCAAAAAGGTTTCGGCGATGAACTTTGCCCGCAGCGGATCACCGGGCATCAGGACGGTCTTGGCAAAATCGCCTTTTTCGGCGCGGTTATGAGGGGTAGACATAAACGTACTCTCCTTTTCAGGTTATTGTAATATAATAGTATACCACATTTCGGGCGTTTGTGGTAAAATCAAATGGAAAAAAGTTGTGAAAGAGGTTGGAACCATGCAGCTGCCGAATCCTTGTACCCTTTGCCCCCGTGCCTGCCGGGCGGACCGCGCCCACGGGCAGCGGGGTTTCTGTGGGGCCGACGGCACTTTGCGGGTGGCCCGCGCCGCCCTGCACCACTGGGAGGAGCCGTGCCTGAGCGGCGACCCCAACGCCGCCACCGGCAGCGGTACGGTGTTTTTTTCCAACTGCGCGCTGCGGTGCTGCTACTGCCAGAACTATCCCATCAGCCAGGGGGATGTGGGCAAAGAAATTACCGTGGAGCGGCTGACGGAAATCTTTCTCGCGCTGCAAAAGAGCGGCGCGAAAAACTTAAACCTTGTCACCGCCACCCAATACCTGCCCTGGGCACTGCCCGCGCTGGATGCCGCACGGGCGGCAGGTTTTGCCCTGCCGGTCGTCTACAATACCGGTGGGTATGAGACGTTGGAGACCGTCAAGGCACTGGCCGGCTACGTAGATATTTGGCTGGCCGATGTAAAATATGCCAGCCCGGACCTGGCGGCCGAGCTTTCCGCCGCGCGGGATTATCCCGCCGTGGCCGAAGCCGCCCTGCGGCAGATGCTGCGCCAGACCGGTGCGCCAGTGTACGATACCGACGGCTACCTGCAAAAGGGCGTCATCGTGCGGCACCTGGCCCTGCCCGGCCACACTGACGACAGCTTTGCCGTGCTGGCGCTGCTGGCCCGCATCCGGGACGAGGAGGGCGTGCCTTTCATTCCCAGCCTGATGAGCCAGTTCACGCCGTTTTATAAGGCGGCCGAACATAATTTGGGGCGGCGCATCACGACCTACGAGTACCGCAAGGTCATCGACGAGGCGGTGCGCCTGGGCCTGACCGACGGCTACATGCAGGAGAAAAGCAGTGCGCGGGAAGAATACACCCCGCCCTTTGACCTGGAGGGCGTGTGATGCTTATCGGTATCGCGTATCTGGCACTGTTTTTGGCCGCCGGGCTGCTGCTGGCACGGTGGGCCGTGCCGGACGGCTCCCCTGCCGTGGCGGTCCCGCTGGGGTGCGGGTTTGGTGTTTCGCTGCTGGCGGCGCTGCCCGCCGGGTTCGCGCTGGTGTGCGGCTTCACGCTGCGGGCCGTCTGGCTTGCGACTGCCGGGGCCGCCCTGCTTTGCGCGGTATTGATTTTTGCCGGGCACGGACATATCCGTTTTGCTAGGGACCCCGACCGCGGCGCGATGTGGCTCTGCCTGCTGCCGGTGCTGGCCGTGACGCTGTACCTGCTGCACACCCATGTGCTGCACAAGGTAAACGGCACGCTGCACACCGGTCAGAGCTGCTACGGCGACATGCCGATGCACCTGGGGTTCATCGAGTACATTGCCCAGAGCGGCCAGTTCCCACCCCGGTATCCCCTGCTGGCCGGGGCGCACCGGTTCGGCTACCCGTTTTTGTGCGAGACCGTGTCCAGCGTGTTCCGTCTGCTGGGGGCCGGGCGGCGGGCGGCGTATCTGCTGCCGATGGTGCCCGCCTTTGTCAGCGTATACGGCATGTTCTGGCAGTTGGCGCGGCGGATGCTGGGCAGCGCGGGCAAGGCGTGTCTGGCGTTTTATCTGTTTTTCATGGGCAGCGGGTTCGGTTTTGCCTACTTTTTAAAAGATGCCGCGACGTTTAAAGGTATCTTTACCGGGTTTTACACTACGCCCACCAACTATACGACGAAAAATATCGTGTGGGTCAACCCCATCGTGGACCTGCTGATCCCCCAGCGGGCCACGCTGTTTGGATGGTGCGTGCTGTTTGCGGCGCTGTACCTGCTGTGGCGGTTCGCGTTTGAGGGTGAGTCACATCTTTGGCTGCCGCTGGCGGTGCTGGTATTGCCTCTGCCTCTTTTGCAGACCCACAGTGCGCTGGCGCTGGTGTTCCTCTGTTTGGCGGGCGGACTGTACACGCTGGCCCGCCGCCCCCGCACGGCCAAAATTTTGCTGCCCTGGCTGGGACTGGCGGCGGTGTGCGGCGTGTGCTGGCTGGCCGAGATGTCCGGCACGGTGCTGGCCCAAAGTCTGGACGGCACCAACATGCTGCGGCTGCACTTCAACTGGGTCAACGGCAACGGCGACGGCACTCTGAAAGACCCGTGGCTGTGGTTTTACGTAAAAAATATCGGGCTGGTGTTTCTGCTCATCCTGCCGGCTGTGCGCCATGCCGGCACCCGCCAGCGCTGGCTGTTTGGCGGCGGTGCGGCGCTTTGGCTGCTGGCGGAGTTTGCGGTGTTCCAGCCCAACAACTACGATAATAACAAGCTGCTGTTTATTACCCACGCCCTTGGCTGTATGCTGGCAGCGCAATTGCTGGCGGATTGGGCCAAACGGCTGCGCACCCCTGCCCTGCGGGCGGCGGTGATCGCGGTTTGCTGTTTTGTGGGCATGTTCGGCAGCGTGCTGACCGTGGGACGGGAGCTGGTGAGCGACTACCAGCAGTGGGACGCCTCTGACATTGCGTTAGCCGACTATATCAGCGAAAACGCCGAAAGCGACGCGCTGTTTTTGACCAGTGACAGCCACCTGACTCCGGTGTTCGCCCTGGCCGGGCGGCGCATTGTCTGTGGTTCGTCCAGCTGGGTGTATTTCCACGGCATGGACTACGGGGCTGAGTATGCGGCCATGCAGGCTTTGTATGAGACCCCGGATGAGGATACTTTGCAGACCTGGGGCGTGGATTACGTGGTATTTGACGGCTCTGCCCTGGCCCGGTTTGACACTGATGAAGATTGGTATGCGGAACGGTTCCCGGTGTGGTACGAGGATACGGGATGCAGAATTTATAAAACAGCCGCGGCCTAAAGCCTCCCTCTTGGAGAGGGGCCAACACAAAGATTAACAGCTGGCACCCATCTGAATAGGTGCCAGCCGTTTTGTTTTTATTTACTTTTCCTTGTCGTCCGCCGTTTGGTGGTCGTTTTCCGTGCCGCTTTTTTCGGCGCGGGGGCCGGGCGCATGTGGACGAACTGGATCGGATTGCCATTGGCCAAAATGCGCTCTTCCACTTCCAGTTCCGGCAGGGATGCCAGGAACTTGTTCAGGCTCTTGGAGCCGAAGTTGCGCACATCAAAGTCCGGGTAACGCTTGATGAGCTGGTCGCCCACGCGGGAGGTGCGCACCCAACCGGTGCCGTCGTCCATCTCATCGATCATGCCGTCGATGATGCGGCCGATGGATTCGCGGTTGATGGCGGTATCGTCCCCTGCGGCGGCGCGGGCACCGGCTTCGGCGGCAGGCACCGCCGGGGCGCTGTCGGCCTCGCCATGGTCCAGGATCAGGTCCAGATACTTGAACTGGTCGCAGGCTTTGACAAAGGGACCGAGAGCCTTGCTCTCGCCCATGCCGATGACCAGCTTGCCGGCCTCCCGCAGACGGGCGGCCAGGCGGGTGAAGTCACTGTCCGAGGACACGATGCAGAACCCATCCAGGTTGCCGCTGTACAAAAGGTCCATAGCATCGATGATCATGGCCGAGTCGGTGGCGTTTTTGCCGGTGGTGTAGCTGTACTGCTGGATGGGGATGATGGAGTTGTTCAGCAAAGCATCTTTCCAGCTTTTCAGCCGCACGTCCGACCAGTCGCCATAGATGCGCTTGCAGGCGGCCACGCCAAAGGACGCTGCTTCGTCCAAAATCACCTTTACATATTTTGGCGAGATGTTGTCCGCGTCAATGAGAATCGCAAGTTTCAGGTCCTGCATAGGCTTACCTCTTCTCACGCTTGGGCTGCTCAAAGTACATATACAGCTGGCACGGGATCATGCCGTTGTATATTTTGCGGCGACGGGCGGCCTTTTTTCCAAAATGCTGCTCAAAGTCAGCATCGGCGGTGATGGCATACAACCCCTGCGCCGGGTGGCGCTGCCAGACCTGGCCCAGCGTTTTGGCCAGGGCGGCGGCTTCGCCCGCGTCGCCCAGGCGCTCGCCATAGGGCGGGTTGGTCAGCACGGTGGCGGCGTCGGCAGCGGTAAAGTCCTTGACGTCGGCCACCTCAAAGCGGCAGCGCTCCCCCACGCCGGCCAGCTTGGCGTTAGCGTTAGCCAGGGCCACAGCGGCGGGGTCAATGTCGTAGCCGATGCCCTCAAAGGCGGCATCGGTGCGCACCTCGGACAGAGCTTTCTGGCGCTGCTCGGCCCAAATAGACGCGGGCACAAAGTCGAAATGCTCGGCGGCAAAGCGGCGGCGCAGACCGGGGGCCAGGTTCAGCGCTTTCTGGGCAGACTCGATGACCAGCGTGCCGGAGCCGCAGAACGGGTCCTGCACCAGACTGTCGCGGCGCACGCGGCCCAGGTCGGCAATGGCAGCGGCCAGCGTCTCCTTGATGGGGGCCAGCGTGGCGTTTTTGCGGTAGCCGCGCTTGTGCAGGCCGTCGCCGGAGGTATCGAGGTAGATCTCTACGGTATCCTTGCGCAGGGCAAAGCGTACCTTGTACAGTGCGCCGCTTTCCGGCAGGGTGCTGGTCTTGTGGCCGGCCATCAGGCGCTTGACAATGGCCTTTTTTACGATGCTCTGGCAGGCAGGCACGCTGGAAAGCTGGCTGGACAGGCTGGAACCCTTGACCGGGAAGGCCGCGTCGGCAGGCAGCAGTTCTTCCCAGGCGATGTTGTAGCAGCCGTCGAACAGTTCATCAAAGGTGGTGGCCTTGTAGGTAGCCAGCAGCAGCAGCACACGCTCGGCGGTGCGCAGGTTCAGGTTGGCGGCGGCGATGATGTCTGCCCCGCCCTGGAACGCCACGCGGCCGTCGGTGACCTGGATGTTCTGGGCACCCAGGCGCTTGACCTCAAAGTTCAGCGTGGATTCGGTGCCGAAAAAGCACGGCGCCACCATGGTATACAGTGTAGGCATAAAGATCCTTTCGTTATTATAAGACAGGTAAAATTCACAAAAAGGCCCTGACCCCGGCGCTGTTGCTGCCGGAGCAGAGCCCATTTTATTCAAACTAATTGTGGGCCAAAATCAGCCGCGGCGGCGGGAATAGCCCCCGCGATGGTTTTCGGTCACGCGCTTGAGGTCGGCGATCTTTTCCTCGCTGCGGGATTTATAGCGGGCCATCATATCCTCAAAGCTCATCTCGCCCTGGGGTGCCTGGGGCTTGGGCTGCCAGACGCGGGGCTTCTCCTCGCGCTTCTGGCGCGGCTGGTTCGGGCGCGGGCCGCCATTGCCGCCGCCCTGGGGGCGATGGCCGCGCTCCGGTGCGGGCTGCGTGCGCTTGATGGAAAGCGCGATCTTGCCGTCCGGTGCAATGGAAAGCACCTTGACCTGCACAGTCTGCCCATCGCTCAGCACGGCAGAAAGATCCTGCACGAACTCATACGAAACCTCAGAAATATGAACAAGACCCGTCTTGCCCTCGGGCAGAGAAACAAATGCGCCGAAAGGCTTGATGCCGGTGACCTTCCCCTCGACAATATCCCCAACTTGTAATGCCAAACTATGATACCCCTTTTTTCTTTAGACTGAATATTCAGAGGGGTTGCCGCAAAGCGCCCCCGCTAAAACAAAATTATTTGCCGCTGATGTCCACAAACACGCGCTCGTTCGGGCGCACATAGCCCTGCTCGCGGGCGTAGCGCTCAATAATGGCGCTGTCGCCCTGGTCCAGCGTGCTGGACAACTCGGCATTGGTGGTTTCCTGGGCTGTAAGCTGGTCCTGCAGGCTTTGCAGCTCCTGCTGTTTGGAGGCAATAGACACCTGGTACTGGATCAGCAGGAAAAACAGGTAGCCGCAAAGCGCCACAAAAGCAAGGGGCACCAGCCAGCCGGGAAGCAGTCCTTTTCGCTTTTTCATCTTAAAGACCGCCTCCCTTCCGTACAAATCCACATTACAGCTTACGTATAGCTAATTATATAATATCTTCGACTTCTTTTGCAACTGGTTTTTTCCAGATTTTTTTGATTTTCCCGCTTTTTTCCGCGGTCGGCGGGGACAGCAGCGCTTTTTCAGTGCTGCCAGGCGGGCGCAGGCGGCTTTGCGCAGCGGTACGGCAATGTACCGCCGCCCCCAGCGAGCCGGGGCCAGCAGCAATCGGACGATCCATTCGGTCAAGACATGCAGCGGCGGCACGATGGCTTTCTGCCAGGCCAGTGCCCCGGCAGCCAGCCCCGCCGCCATGTACCAGCGGGCCAGCCCGGCCGCGCTGACGCCCGCCGAGAAGCCCACCAGCAGCACTGCAGCCGCTGTAAAGGCCAGCAAGTCCAGCACAAAGCAGCGCACCGGGCCGCGGCCCACCAGCAGCTCCGCACCATCCCGCACAGCCCAGAGCAGACAGCCCAGCCCTAAGCACCACAGCACATCCGCCCAGACAGCCGCAGCGGCGGGCGCGGCGGCCATCAGCGGAAAAGCCTAGCCAGTAGGCTGCCGCCGGATTGGCGGTTCTCGGCATACTGCAGATACTCGATCTTGCCGGAAAGCTGTACCTGGCCGCTGGCCACCGAAAGTTCGCTGACCTGCAGGCCTTGCCCGCCCACCGTCAGGTTGCCCAGCGGCGTTTCCAGCACGGCAGCGTTTTCATCACAGCTGATGATGCGGGTAACGCCGGTAAGCGCTAAACGGCTGCGGTCTTTCAGCGCCAGGCTATGGCTGCGGGGTGTATTTGCAGTTTGCGCCGGGCCCGCCGGGGCGGCGGGCTGGTGCAGCGGTACGGTCTTGCTTTCCTGCCTGGTCTCCTGCATGGGCATGTTTCCCTCCCGCGTGGCAATTTCCTAAAGTGCGAATTCCCTATAAGATATGCGGGGCGGGGCGGAAATATTACTCGATGACCTCAAACAATTCGCGGGCGACATCCTTGCCTTTCGGCTCCTCGACGGCCAGCACCCGCACTTTGACAGGGCGGTTGCCGAAGGTGATCTCGATGACATCACCGACTTTGACGGCATAGCTGGCCTTGGCAGGCTTATCGTTGACCATCACGCGGCCGGCATCGGCGACCTCGTTGGCCAGGGTACGCCGCTTGATCAGGCGGCTGACCTTTAAGTATTTGTCCAAACGCATGGAGTTCTTCTCCTTCTTATTGACTAAAAATGCACCCCGTGCCGAAGCGACGGGGTGCAGAACTTTGGGATAGCTTACTGAACAGCGTCCTTCAGGGCCTTGCCAGCCTTGAATGCGGGCAGCTTGGAAGCCTCGATGGTGATCTCGGCACCGGTCTGGGGGTTGCGGCCCTTGCGCTCGGGGCGCTCGCGGACCTCGAAAGTGCCAAAGCCAACCAGGGTGACCTTGTCGCCGCCCTTCAGGGACTCGGTGATGACATCGAGAGCGCCGTTGACAGCAGCCTCGGCATCCTTCTTGGTCAGATTTGCTTTTTCCGCAACAGCGGCGATCAGTTCAACTTTCGTCATGGTTTGTACCTCCAAAAATTTATCAGCAAAAAGCAGCTGCGAACGCGGGGCGTGCCCGGTCCTGCTATGCTTCTTGTCTTACAGTTGGTGCGTGGCTGCGGTAAAGGCGGCGTTGGCCTTTTGCAGCGCCTGCTCGGGGTCCAGGCCAGCCAGACGGGCCAGGGCGGCGGTTTTAAACAGCAGCTCACCCAGTGCGGCTTCGGCGTTGTCCCCTGCTTCTACCCGGCGGGCCAGGGTCTCCAGTTCTGCCGGGTCGGTGGTGACGGTCACCCCGCCGCGGGCGGCCCTCTTTTGCAGCTTGGCGGCGCGCATCAGGGCGGGCAGGGCTTTAGGCACGCTGTCCAGGTCGTCCTGCAGTGTCACACGGCCCTTTTCCTTATTCTTGAGCGCATCCCAGTCTTTTATACTGGTGTCACCACCAAAAATATGCGGGTGGCGGTCAATCAGCTTACGGCAGACGCCGTCACAGACCTGCTGCCAGGTAAAGCGGCCTGCCTCCTGCTCGATCTGGGTATGGAAGCCCACCTGCATCAGCACATCGCCCAGTTCCTCGCACAACAGTTCGGGGTCGTCCAGGTCGATGGCGTCCACGGCCTCGTAGGCTTCCTCCAGGAAATTCATGCGGATGGATGTGTGGGTCTGCACCTTATCCCAGGGGCAGCCGTTTTCCGGGTCGCGCAGGATCGCCAGGATGGCCAGCAGGTCGTCGGCGGTATAATGCTCTTTTTGCGGGTAGGCGTTCATAGGCATGGTTTGTTATGCTGCCGCGCAGCTCGTAACATTTTACTCCCAAATCAGGATTTGTCAAGCCTTGCGGGCGGAGCCGTGTTGACAGCGCCGCCCGCAGGCATCAAAATCGTTGCGTTATTCCGTTATTTTTGCGGAAGCTGTAAACTTTACAGCTGGGCGCCGCAATGGTTGCAGAAGAGGGCGTCGCCGTCCACCTCGGCCTTGCAGACGGGGCAGATCTTGGTCTCGCCGCGCAGCTTAATGGGCTCTTCCTCGATTTCTTCCTCGACAGCTTCTTCAGCGGGGGCAGGCTCATCCTCGATGATCTGCTCTTCTTCCTCAGCCTCGCAGGCGGCGCACTCCTCGGGAGTCATGTTGGCTTTCAGCTCCTCGATGGACTTTTCCACCTCAGCCACGGCGTCGATGTATTTATCAACCAGGGGCTGGTTTTCTTCGCCAGCCTTATGCAGGCTGTAGACCAGGGCACCCAACTGGCGCTGTGCCTTGGACAGGCGTGCCTGCTGGTTCAGCAACTCGAGCTGGTTTTTGCCCTTATCAGCAATGTCCTGGGCGGTCTTTTTGGCAGTGTCGAAGAGCTGGATGCCCTGCTCTTTCAGCATATCAATATCGAGTTCAAACATAGAAAACACCTCTTTCTATAACCCTGCGCGTTTCTGCTCCATCGCGCTTTGTAGCCTTATTATAGCCGATTCCTACGCGGTTTGCAACGCGCAAATGTATATTTTCCGTGAATTATGCGCCAATAAACTCCCGCAGCATGCTGTCCGCCGGGACCAGGGCGGTATCCAGCGGCGGGAAAGCCGCAAACCGTGCCCGCAGCGTATCAAGCTGGCGGCGCTGGGTGGCGGTCAGGTCCTCGTCCGGGGGCATGGTGTCCAGCAGGGCGTGCCACAGGCAGACCTCATAGGTGTGGGTGGTATCCAGCAGCAGGTCAGCGCGGGGCTTGAAGGGCTTGATGTACTGGTCCTCGCCCGCGCAGACTTTGCCCCACAAGCCCAGCGTAAAGGCGGCGCCGTGGCCGCGGAACAGGCAGTCCCGCACCAAACGGCGGGCCAGGCGGATGTCCCGGGTGGCCAGGCAGCGGGTGCTGTCGGGGGCGGCATACTCCTCCCGCAGACCCGCGTACAGGCACAGGGCGGCGTCGGCGGGCAGGCGCTCAGTCAGGGCAGGGTTCAGGGCATGCAGTCCCTCGATGATGACCACGCCGTCCCGGCAATCGATGGTCCGGGTGCCGTTGGGCTGCTGAATTTTAAAGTCAAAGATGGGCGCTTTGCAGACGCCCTCGGTGTGCAGCTTGGCAAGGCACTCCTGCAGCACCGGCAGGTCCAGCGAGCCCAGGCTCTCGTAGTCGTCGGTACCGTCTGGGTGCTTGGGGTAGCGGCCCGCGCCGGCATAGAAATCGTCCAGGCTGACCACCGCGCTGCGGCAGCCGCGGGCGGCGATGGCATCGGCGATCTTGTGGGCTGAGGTGGTCTTACCGGCGGCAGACGGACCGGTCAGCATCACGATATGCCGCCCGCTGGACAGCACCTCGTTGGCGATGGACTCGATCTGGGCACGGTACTGACCCTCGCTGTAATCGGCAAAGGCCTGGGGCTGGTTGGCGGCCAGGGCGACCAGCTCCCGGCTGACGAAACGTTTACGTTGTTGTGTAGCGCGCATAAAAGTCCTCCACGCCCTGCTTACGGGCGAGAATCTCCTCAAAGCGGTCAATATATTCGGTAGGATACTTGAAGTTGAAGATGCGCTCGATCTTGCCGCGGCGCTGGCCGGGGATGACCAGCTTGGTGGAGCCGCCCGCACCGGCGGACAGGATCGTGTGGATTTCTTCCATGATATAAATGTTGTACAGGCACTCGCAGCCGGGCTTGGCCCAGCCGATATTCTCCAGGTTTTGCAGTGTACCTTTCTGGCGGTACATGTAGTATGGGCGGTAGCCGACGTCGGCCAGTTCGCGGCAGCTTTCCAACATGGCGGATACATCATCGTATGCGGCGGCGCGGTGTTCCACCACCAGGTTGCTGGCGCGCTTGAGCGTCAGGGTATGCACGGTGATGTTCTCCGGGTCCAGGGCGATGGCCTGGCGCAGGCTGGCGGTGAAACCCTCCACCGTATCGCCGGGCAGGCCCGCGATGAGGTCCATGTTGATGTTGGTGTGGCCAGCGGCGCGGGCGGCAGCGAAACAGTCGATGATGTCCTGCGCGGTGTGGCGGCGGCCGATATTGCGCAGTACTTCATCGGAGAAAGTCTGCGGGTTGATGGAGATGCGGGTTGCGCCATACTGCTTGATGATACGCAGTTTTTCGGCATCGGTGCAATCGGGACGGCCTGCCTCCACCGTGTATTCATCAAGAGCAGCCAAATCAAAGGTGCGGGCAATATGGCTCATCAGCTGTTCCAGCTGAGCCGCTGAAAGCGCCGTAGGCGTGCCGCCGCCGATATAGAAAGTACGGATGCGCAGGCCGCAGCGGTCGGCGGTCTCGCGGATAGCGGTCAACTCCCGGCACAGCTTGTCCACGTAGGGCTGCACCAGCGCGCGGGTGGCTTTGTCCCCCACCGTGCGGGAGACAAAGCTGCAATAGCTGCACCGGGTAGGGCAGAACGGGATGCCCGCATAGACGCTGCAATCCATGGAGTCGGCGGCGTCCAGCACAGGGCGCTGCAAGTCCGCAATGCCCAGCGCCAGCTTGAATTTTTCCGGCGTGCAGGCGAAGTGGTCGAGGAACTTTTCAGCGATAGTCTCCTCGCTCTCCCCCGCCGCGCGCAGGTCGTGGATGATGCGCACCGGGCGCACGCCGGTCATCATGCCCCAGGGCGGGTCGATGCCGGTAAGGTCTTTCAGCAGGCCGAATTCCAGCTTGCACAGGGCATATTCGGGGTCAGCTTCGGGGCTGCGCAGATCGGTGCGCCAATAGATGCGGCCGTCCTTGCGTACAAGGATCAGGTCGGTCATTTCGTGGCTTTCCGCCAGGACGAAATCCTCGGTTTCCGGCAAGTCTTCCGCCTTTTCGGCGCCCGGGAAAAAGATACGGGCCGTATGCTCGGCTTCGTAACCGGCGGCGGGGCCGCGTAAAATGATCTGCATAGATCCACCTCCTGTTCAGTCAGTTCTCTTTTGCTTAGGATGGCTTAGTAGGCCCAGCCGCCGTCCATGTAGGGGTTGGTGCGGCGCTCCTGCCCGAGGGTGGAGAAGCTCTCGTGTCCCGGCAGGACCTGGGTGTCGTCGCCCAAAGGCAGGTTGGCCAGCAGGGACAGGCTTTCCTGCATCTGGCGCATGCTGCCGCCGGGCATATCGGTACGCCCGCAGGAGCCGGCAAACAGCGTATCACCACTGAAAAGCAGGTTACCACAGTTCAGCACCACACTGCCCTGGGTATGGCCGGGGGTGTGATAGATTTTAAATGTTAAACCGTCAATGTTCAACTCGTTATTGGCGGGCCAGTTCTTGTCCACCTGCCCGGATTTCAACGGCAGCAGCTGGGTGCCGGCGGCGTCCACCGGGTCCATATAGACGGTGCAGCCGGTGGCCTGTTTCAACGCTGCCACGGCCCCCACATGGTCGTAGTGGCCATGGGTCAGCAGGATATGGGTCAGGGTGGCGTTCTCGGCTTTCAAGGCATCCAGGTAGGCCTCCGGCGCAGCGGCAGCATCGATGAGGATGCCATGCCCTGCGTCGGTGGTGATGAGAAAGGTATTGGTATACAGCGGCGGCAAGCCGTGGATGTGCTGAATTTTCATAAACAGCTCCTTATTTCTTCCACTCGTCGGTATCAATGACGATGGTCACGGGGCCATCGTTGACAAGATCGATCTTCATGTCCGCGCCAAACTCCCCGTGCTGCACGTCTTTGAGGCCCTGATGGGACATTTCGTCGAGGAATTTCTCGTAGCACGGCACAGCCAGATCGCCCTTGGCGGCATGGCTAAAACTGGGGCGTTTGCCGCGGGAGGTATCGCCGTAAAGCGTAAAGTTGGACACGACCAAAGCCGCGTAGCCCAGCTCCACTGCGCTGCGGTTCAGCTTGCCATCCTCGTCCTCAAAAATGCGCAGATGCGCGCATTTCTCGGCCAGTTTGGGCACGATGGCGATGTCGTCGGTATCGCGCACGCCCAGCAGGATGACAAGCCCGGGGCCGATGGGCCGGGGCTCTCCGCCGTTGACGGCCACGCTGGCACGGGTCACGCGCTGAATGACTGCTCGCATAAATAATAACTCCTTATATCAGTTGCGGTTCACGCTGACAACATCCTTGACCTTTTTCAGGCGGGCGACCACGCTGTTCAGGTGTTCGGTGTTGGTGATGCCCACGGTCACGCTCATGCGGGCGCGGCCCTGCTCGGCCGAGCGGGCGGTCAGAGAGTAGATGGGCACCCGCATATCACCCAGCGCCAGCGCCACGTCAGACAACAGGTTCGCGCGGTCCATGCACAGCAGATCCAGCGTAGCTTTGTAGTTTTCCTTGGCATCGTCGGCCCAGTAGGCGTTCACCCAGCGGTCGGCGTTCTCGCCCTGGCGTATGCTCTCCCGCACGTTGGCGCAATCCTTTTTGTGGATGGACACGCCGAAGCCGCGGGTGACGAAACCGATGATCTCATCGCCGGGCAGCGGAGAGCAGCACTTGGCAAACTTGATGGGGCAGTTGTCGATGCCCTCGACGACGACGCCGTCGGTGGAGTGCATCCGCTTGATGTCCACGGTCACAGGTTTGACCTCGGTGGCCTTGAGCTTGGTGTACTCCTCTTTCAGTTTGGGCAGCATACGGCTGATCTGCAAACCGCCGTAGCCGATGGCCGCATACATCTCATCCACCGAGTTGCAGTGGTTGCGGCGGGCCAGCGCCTCCATAAAAGTCTCGTGCTGCTCATCGGTCATCGACATGAGGTTGCGGCGCAGCTCGCGTTCCAGTGCCTCGCGTCCCTCCTGGATATTCTCTTCCCTGCGTTCTTTCTTGAACCAGTTGCGGATCTTGTTCTTGGCTTCGCTGGTCTTTACAATGTTCAGCCAGTCGCGGCTGGGGCCGCGGTTTTCAGGGCCGGTGATGATTTCGATGATCTCGCCGGTCTGCACCTTATGATCGATGGGCACGATGCGGTTGTTGACCTTGGCGCCGATCATGCGGTTGCCAACGGCGGAATGGATGGCGTAGGCAAAGTCGATCGCGGTGGCACCGGCGGGCAGGTTGATGACGTCGCCCCGCGGGGTGAAAGCAAACACTTCCTCCGGCAGCAGGTCGCTCTTAATGTCGCTGAGCAGGTCGGTGGCATCGGCGCTGGAGCGTTGGCTTTCTAACAGTTGGCGCACCCAGGCCAGGCGCTCGTCCAGCTTATCACTGCTGCCGTTGGTGATTCCTGCCTTGTACTTCCAGTGGGCGGCGATGCCGTACTCGGCCATGCGGTCCATATCCCAGGTGCGGATCTGCACCTCAAAGGGGATGGCCTCGCGGCCGATGACGGTGGTATGCAGGCTCTGGTAGCCGTTTGGTTTTGGCGTAGAGATGTAATCTTTAAAGCGGTTAGGCAGCGGGTGGTACATGTCGTGGATGAGGCCCAGCGCGTTATAACACTCGGACACATTCTCGAGAATGATGCGCACGGCGTAAATATCGTAGATCTCCTCGAAATCCTTATTCTGCATGTACATCTTGCGGTAGATGCCGTAGATGCTCTTGACGCGGTGGCGGATGGTGGCTTTCTGGATACCGTTTTCCGCCAGATGCTTGGCAATGGTGTGGCAGACCGTGTGCAGGAACTCGTCGCCGTGCTTGTTCAGCAGGTCGCGGATGGTTTCGTAGCCCACGGGGTCCAGGTAGTGCAGGCTGCGGTCCTCCAGCTCCTCCTTGATATTGCTGATGCCCAGGCGGTGGGCAATGGGGGCGTAGACCTCCATCGTTTCCAGAGCCTTATCGCGGCGCTTCTGCTCCGGCCAGGCGTCGCCGGTGCGCATATTGTGCAGCCGGTCGCACAGTTTAATGATCATCACGCGGACATCCTGACTCATGGCCAGCAGCATCTTGCGCAGGTTCTCGGCCTGGCGGTCCTCGACATTGGAGAATTTGATCTGGGTCAGTTTGGTGACGCCGTCCACCAGCAGAGCCACATCGGGGCCGAATTTCTGCTTGATTTCGGCCACCGTGACGGGGGTATCCTCGGCCACATCGTGCATCAGGGCGGCGGCGATGCTCTCGCTGTCCATACCCAGTTCCACCAGAATGGACGCCACCGACAGCGGATGGCAGATATACGGCTCACCGCTGCGACGGCGCTGACCGCCGTGGGCTTTCTCGGCCAATGCGTAGGCACGGTCGATCATATCGAAATCATAGGGGCGGCCGCTGTCCACCAGCGACTGCTTTAAGTCCTCATAGGTGATGGGCATTTTTACATCACCGGTTTGGGTGTTTTCCATATGAGATTCCCCTTTTGCAATTTATTCCTCTTTCACGCGAGAGTGTAGGAGTCGATGCTTGCATCGACCTGCGGGCGGATGACAGCACCCGCCCCTACAGGATGTCACTTAACAACTGCTGCCAGCTTTTGCAGGATCGGCGCGCTGGCCAGGTCCTGCTTGGTGGTTACCGGCACGGGCAGCCAATGGCCGTTCTGCTCCTGGATCAGCCCCAGTTCGTGCAGGGCGGCCAAGCTGGTCAGGGTCTTGCCGGTGTTCTCCGGCCCTTGGGCGGCAAACACAGGCTGCAGATCGCCCGAGGCGACCTGCCCGCCCCGGATGCGCTTGTACAGCATCACGGTGTCGGCACGGTCGGGCAGCAGCGCGGCGGCGCGGGCGGGTTCCAGCGTGCCGCCGGTGCGGAACGCCTCGAACCAGGCGGCCTGCTCGCTGGGCAGATTGCCCAGCCCCGCGGGGCGGATGGCCCGCAGATGGGCCGAGACCATCGGCCCGCTGCGCCCGGTAAAGATCGAAACTTCCAGCGCGGCTTCCACCGCTGTGCCCACCGGGTAGGCAAAAGCTGACGGTGCTACGCCGAAGATCGAGGCAAACAGGGTATCGTTGCCCTGGCGCAGCCGCACCCGGGTGTGGCGTCCCTCGGCGCCCATAGGCCAGATACCATCGATCATAGCGTCGCAGACCAGCAGCACCGGCATGGGGTTTTCCCGGCCAAAGGGCGCCAGACGGGAGAGTTCCTGCACGTTGGGCAGCGTCAGCTCCGAGAGCTGCACCACGGCGTCCAGTTTCAGTTCCGGCGCACCGGGGCGCGGCGCATGCTCGGCCGCCCAGACGTTGATGGCCTGGCGGAAAGCGGGCAGCTTTTCTTCCTCAATTTCCACACCGGCTGCCGCCGCATGCCCGCCAAAGCGGGTCAGGTATTGGGCGCAGCCAGCCAGCGCACCGTGCAGGTCGAACGGGTCGGGCGCACGGCCGCTGCCGCGTCCCTCTCCATTTTGCAGCGAGATGACGATGGCGGGGCGGTTGTACTTTTCCATCAGCCGCGCGGCCACAATGCCGATAACGCCGGGGTGCCAGTCCTCGCCGGAGACCACCAGTACGCGGTCCCGCTGGCGGGCAGGGTCGGCTTCCAGCGTCTTTTGGGCGGCAGCGAACACTTCCTGTTCCGTCTGCTGGCGCTCGGTGTTGATCTCCGCCAGGCGGGCGGCAATGCCGGCGGCCTGGGCTTCATCGGTGCAAAGCAGCAGCTTTAACGCGACCGCCGCATTATCCATGCGGCCCGCTGCGTTCAGCCGCGGGGCCAGGTTGTAGCTGACGGTGTCCGCGGTGACGGGCTTGCCCGCGACCCCGGCGTTTTCCATCAACGCCTGCAGGCCGGGGCGCATCGTGTCCTGCAAAAGGGCAAGGCCCTCCCGCACGAGGGTGCGGTTCTCCCCCACCAGCGGCATCACGTCGGCCACGGTACCCAGGGCCACCAGCTCGCCGTACATTTCCAGCAAGTCCGCAGGCTCGCAGCCTTCCAGCGCGGCACAAAGCTTAAAGGCCACACCCGCGCCGCACAGATCCTTAAAGGGGCTTTCGTCATCCGCCCGCTTGGGGTCAACGACGGCGACGGCATCGGGCAGGGTCTCGCCGGGCAAGTGGTGGTCGGTCACGATAAGGTCCAGCCCAAGCTCCTTGGCGCAGGCGGCTTCCTCGATGGCCGAAATGCCGTTATCCACGGTCACCACCAGCTTAAAGCCCTTTTCGGCCAGGCTTTCCAGCGCCGGGCGGGTCAGACCGTAGCCGGTGCCGCGGGTGGGCAGCTTGCAGCGCACGTGGGCGCCCATGCTGCTTAAACATTCATACAAAATGGCGGTGGCAGAGATACCGTCCACGTCATAGTCGCCATAAATAACGATGGTCTCCTCGTTTTCCACGGCCTGCTCGATGCGGGCCACGGCTTTGTCCATATCCCGCAGCAGGAACGGGTCCGAAAGTTCGGCCCCGGCTCCCAGCAGGGCCTGCACTTCGGCCGGGTCGGTACAGCCGCGGGCGGCCAGTACCCGGCGCAGCAGCGCACCGCACCCGGCCCCGGCCAATGCCTGCTCGGCGGCGGGGTCTGCGGTTTTGATCTGCCAGGCGGGATAGTTCATAAACGGGTTCTCCTTTTATCTTTTACTTTACCTTAAAGTCCGCGTCAAAATCATGGGTCAGGCCATCCTGGCGCAGCATGGCTTCCAGGGTGTCGATCTCGGTGGAAACGTCCATGCTCACATCTTGCAAAAGGGTGTCGTACAGTTTGGTGTAGGCCCCATTCAGCGTATGCAGGATGGCGGTGATGTCCCGCCGGATCTCGGCGGCGTTGGCGGTGTCGCTCTCCCCTAACCCTTGCGCCGTGTCCAGCAGCTTGCGGGTGGTGGGCAGGTAATACTCGCGGAAGCGGCGCACCCGGGGCAGCTGCTCGGGGTGATTATGCACGAAGCCCAAAATCGACGCGCAGGTCTTCTGCATCCGGGTCAGTTCTTCGTCCGTCTGGATACCCAGCTTGCCACGACAGATTTTTAGATAGTTCAAAAAATCCACGCCGTCGCGGTTGAATTGTTCGGCATCCGTCAGGGTTTGCACGGGCGCGGCCTGCGGGGCCGGGGTACTGGCCGGGCAGAGGGAATCGTCCAGATACAGCGTGCTGTAGTCGTCGCTGATGGCGGCGTTGGGCAGGTCGCCGTTGGCCACAGCTTTGGCCACCGTGTCGTAGGCTTTTTCCTGCTTAATTTGGGCCTTGCGGGCCAGGGATGGCAGGTCGCAGGTCCAATCGTTGGCGGCTCGCAGCAGTTTGCGCAGGCGGCCAAAGTAGCTGAGCTTTTTCATACCCACAATGGCCATGAACAGAAAACCCAGCGTGACCGGGTAAAATACAGCGGTCAGAATCGGCAGCGCCACAAATTCGTCGGGTGTCAGTCCCAGCGTACCCGCGCCGACAGCGGTCAGGATGCCCAGCACCAGCGCTGCGATGCCGAAGCAGCCGGTGAAGGTCCAGCCCACAGCCGTAAGCACCACGCCCACCGATTGGCCGCCGTTTTTCCATTTGCGCTCCAGGCGGCGCTTCCAGGCCGAAAAGCTATCCGGCTGGGCAGCGGCACGGGTCATAGCGTCCCCGGCCTGCTCCAGTGCATCGGCAATGCTGCCCAGCACCGAAGAACCGACCTGCGTGCCAAACTGCACGGCTGAGTCGATCATATCGCCGAGGTCGTAATCGTAGTTGTTTTTGTTGTTATCAGGCATTTTATGTCCTTACTCACACGGTTTGTATCGTTTCATCAACTCAGCGGCACAACGCACACCGTCTACGGCGGCGGTCATGATGCCGCCGGCGTAACCAGCGCCCTCGCCGCAGGGGTAAAGCCCGGGCAGGGCTTCGCACACCAGCGTTTCCTTATTGCGTACCAGACGCACCGGACTGCTGGTGCGGGTCTCCAGGCCCGTCAATACGGCGTCCGGGGCACGGTAGGCGGCCAGCTTGCGGCCAAAGGAGGTCAGGCCCGCCCGCAGGGCACTGCTCAGTTCATCGGGCAGTAGTGCGCCCAGGTCAGCAGGCGTTACGCCGCGGGGGTAGGTAGGCTGCACAGCGCCCAGCTCCAGCTGGCCGCGCCCGGCCAAAAAGCTGCCCACGGTCTCGGCCGGGGCCAGGTATCCCCCGCCGCCCGCACGGTAGGCGGCCTGTTCCAGCTGGCGTTGGAAGGCCACCGCCTTGGCTGGGTCATTATCAAAGTCGCGGCCATCCACGCTGACCACCACCGCCGCGTTGGCGTTTTTGCCGTTGCGGGCATGCAGGCTCATGCCGTTGGTGACCACGGCGTTTTCCTCGCTGGCGGCGGCACAAACCGAACCGCCGGGGCACATGCAGAACGTATACACGCACCGCCCGCCACTGACATGCTGGCTGAGTTGGTACTCGCCCACCGGCAGCACCGGGTGGCCGGCGGCGGCGTGGTAGAGGCTTTTATCAATCTCGGTCTGCAGATGCTCGGCCCGGAAGCCCACCGAGAAAGGCTTGCATTCCAGCGGCATGCCCTGCCTGTGCAACATGGCAAAGGTGTCCCGGGCGCTGTGGCCGACCGCCAGGATCAGCTGCTCGCAGGCAAAATCGCCCGCTGTGGTCTCAACGCTCGCCAGGGCACCGTTTTCGATCTTCAGACCGGTCAGGGCGGTGTTGAACCGCACCTCACCGCCCAGCGCGATAATTTCCTGCCGGATGCTGCGGATGATGCCGCGCAAAAGGTCAGTACCCACATGGGGCTTTTGCCGCCAGGCAATGTCCGCCGGGGCGCCGTGCTGCAAAAAGGCATCGGTCACAAAGGCGCAAAGCGGGTCGCCCACGCGGGTGGTCAGCTTGCCGTCGGAGAAAGTACCTGCGCCGCCCTCGCCAAACTGGATGTTGGCGTTCAAGTTCAGTTCACCGGTCTTTTCAAAATGCTCGACGGCTTTCACGCGCTCGTCCAGTTCTGGGCCGCGTTCCAGCACCAGCGGACGGAAGCCGCTGCGGGCCAGCAGCAGCGCGGCAAAGAGGCCCGCCGGGCCAAGGCCCACGACCACCGGGCGCGTTTTTAACGCTGTATCGCCTACCGAGAAAGAAAACCTGGCGGGCTGTGTGAAACAGACGCAGGGCGAGGCCCCGGCGTATGCCGATTCCTCACCCTCGTCTTTGAGCGTGATTGCCATGGTATAGACCAGCACGGGCTTGCCGTGCCGGGCATCTACCGATAATTTTGCCACCCCGCAGCGGGCCGCTTTGTGGGCGGGCACGCGCAGGATGTGCAAAGCCTGGGCCGCCGCCTCTGCGTCCGGGTCAGGACAGCTGAGCGGCAGGCGGATATTGCGGACTAATAGCATAGATAACCTCTTTGGCTCCCTCTGTGAGACAGACTCCCCCGACGCGGGGGAGGTGGCACGAAGTGCCAGAGAAGGAGTGCTGTCAGTGAAGCTGACTGAGGGAGAGACATTCAAACCAAGGCTCTCTCCCCCACCCGCTTCGCGGGAGCCCCCTCCCAGAGGGGGCCATTTGCGGGATGAGCACTTTTTATTTCGCCGTGACCTCGCACTGTACCGTGTAGCTGCCGGTGGCGAAGATGCGGGTGGAGGACGGGATCTGGATGGTGACCGGGATGGTCTGCTGGCCTACCGTCAGGCTGATGCTCTGGCAGTCGATCTGCGCGACTACGCTGTCGGCGGACAGCTCCTCGATCTCATCCTTCGGGCCGTACAATTCCACGCCGCTGACCAGGCTGGACAGGATCTCCATATCATAGTTGCTGGGCACGTTGACCAGCCGGATGTTGGAGATGTTCAGCGTAGTGGAGGCCATGTCCGTAGTGTCAAAGCTCAGCGTTACATTTGTCACGCCGTCCAGCGAGACTACGCCGGCGGGCAGCTCGATCAAACGCTGGTAGTCGCGGTCCATCTCGAACTCGCGGGCCAGGTCAAAGTCGGTCACGGTCAGGCTTTCCAGCGCACTGACGGTGCGGGCCGGGCCTGCTACGCGCAGCTTCTGCTGGCTCAAGGTGTAGTGCAGGCTGCTGGTGTCAAAGCCGTTGGGCACGCCGATGAAATCCACTTCCAGCGGCAGCTCCCGCACCTGGTAGATTGTCAGCGTGACGTTGGCGGAATCGCTGTCCATCGTGGTGTACTGCGGGGTGATGGTGTTGCCGTTCTCGTCCCGCAGCTCCAGCGTGGAGGGCGTGGTGGTGGTGTCGGCCAGCGCGTCGTCGCTCAGCACCGGGGCCACCACCTGGCTGATCTGATCCAGCTCACTGGTGGGGCCGCGCAGCGTGATCTCAGCGGGAACAGCGGAGGTCTTATTCAGCATATAGCCGTCGGCGATAGAGACAGCCGAGGCATCCACCGTGACGGGCACGGTTTTTTCGCTGACTTCATCGAACACGACGTCGATCGTATCGTAGGGTTTTTCCACTGTACACTTGATGTTGCCGGAGTAATCGGTGGTATTGGTCACGCGGGCCTGCAGGCGCAGGGTGACCTTGCCCGCACCGCTGACGCCGGAATAGCTGGGATAGACCATGATGTCGGAGCTGGTCATCTTACCAATGCTGGTGATGTTGCCCTCGACCCGCACGGTTACGCCGCTGATGTCGGGCCGCTCCACAATGTCCAAGCCCTGGTTGGTGTAGGTAGTGGCGGAGTTGGCGTAGTTGATGGGCACATCCCGGATGGTGGTGCTGCCCTGGGGATCGATGTAGATGGTAACGACCAACCAGGTAGCCAGGCCGCAGGCCAGCGCCATCAGGATGGAAACTACGCGGTTATCCATCAGGGATTTGCGCCCCTGGGGTGCGTTATTCGACTTTGGCATGGGGTGCGTTCCCTCCTTTTCGCAGCAGTTTTTTCAGCACGGATTCGTTGTCTTCCTCGGTCTCCTCAGGCGGGACGACCTCCTCCTGCAAGAGGTTAAAGAGGTTCTGGCGGTCCAGGCGGCGGATCAGCACGCCGTTTTTCGCCAGCGAGATAATGCCGGTCTCCTCGGACACGACCACGACGATGGCGTCGGAATTCTCGCTCATGCCCAGGCCGGCGCGATGGCGGGTGCCCATATCCTTGCCCATATCCAGGTTGTTGGAAAGGGGCAGAACGCAGCCCGCAGCCACAATGACGCCGTCCCGGATGACGACTGCGCCGTCGTGCAGGGGCGTGCCCTCGTAAAAGATGGTGCCCAGCATTTCGGGGATGACGTCAGCATGCATCGGCGTGCCGGTGCGGATGATCTCGTCCAGGTTATTGCGGCGTTCCAGCACCATCAGGGCACCGGTGCGGGTGTCGGAAAGCTGTTCAGCCGCATCGCAGATGGCAACCACAGCGCTCTGCCACACACCGCGCAGCGAAGGATCGGTGCGGCGGTTGCCGAACAGCCGGTTCGCCCATACGGTGGTCTGGCCCATGCGCTCCAGTGCACGGCGCAGCTCCGGCTGGAAGATGACCACTGCCGCCGTAAAGGCCACAGTGACCACGTTGTTCAGTACCCAGGTGACGGTGCGCAGGTCCAGCAGCACCGCGAAGCCGTAGAATAAGATCAGCAGCGCGATGCCCTTGACCAACTGGCCGGCCCGGGATTTGCGGGCGAACTGGATAAGCTGGTAAAACACAAAGGAAATGATCAGGATGTCGAGCGTGTCTGAAAACAGATCGAACGCCCGCAGGCTGCTGATGATAGCGGATAACGTTTGGTTTTGCAGCATGGGTAAAGTCCTGTCCTTTCCTCTAAAGGTTGGTTACGTTCACTCGATCAGAGCGACAGCGTGGGCCGCAATGCCCAGCCCTTCGCCGGTAAAGCCGAGATGTTCCTCGGTGGTGGCCTTTACGCTCACAGCGTCCAGCGGCAGGCCGAAGGCATCGGCGATATTCTTACGCATAGCCGGGATGTGGGGGGCCAGCTTCGGCCGCTGGCATAGGATCGTCGCATCGATGTTGCCCACCTTGTAGCCGTGAGCGGCGATAATTTTCGCTACTTCGCGGGTCAGCGCCAGGGAGTCCGCACCCTTGTAGGCGGGGTCGGTATCGGGGAAATGCTGGCCGATGTCACCCAGGGCCGCTGCGCCCAGCACGGCGTCCATCACCGCGTGCAACAGCACATCGGCGTCGGAATGGCCCAGCAGGCCTTTCTCGTAGGGGACCTCTACCCCGCCTAAGATAAGCTTGCGGTCCTCGACCAAACGGTGTACATCATATCCGTGACCAATACGCATGGTGTTCTCCTTTTGTAAGTCCTCTTTGGTGGTGATTTTTAAATTGGCGTAGTCACCCGCCGTCAGTGTGACGGGCAGGCCAGCCAGTTCAAACAGGCTGCAATCATCGGTGACCAGGCTGGCTTTCTCGCCGCTGACAGCTTCCAGCGCCTGTAAGTACAGTGCCCGGTCAAAGCACTGGGGCGTCTGCACGGCGTAAAGGGTGGCGCGGTCCGGCGTGGTGACGACTTTGCCGTCCTTGTCCGCCACCTTGATAGTATCCTTCACGGGCACCGCCGGGGCGGCAGCGCCGGTATTGGCGGCAGCCTGCAAGACTTGGGTGATGACTTCCTCGCTGGCAAAGGGGCGGGCAGCATCGTGGATGGCCACCAGCTGGCCCTTGGCGGCAGCCAGGCCATTATGCACACTGTCAGCACGGGTCGCGCCCCCCTGCACCACGGTGCAGGGCTTGGGGCAGGCCGCGGCGATAGCCTCGCACTGGGGGCGGTTGCCGCCCGCCACCAGCACCAGCTCGTCCACCGCCGGGTGGGCGACAAACAGGGCACAGCTTGTCTCCAATACCGTGCGCCCATCGGGCAGGCAGTAGCTGAGTTTATCAAATCCCATGCGGCGGGAGGCCCCCGCGGCCACGATAATGGCAGTTACAGTTGGCAGCCCCTTTTGCGGCATACAGCTGCGCCCCCTTACACTTAGATATATACTTATCATTATACAGGGTCAGCTTGAAAAAATCCACTAAAATCAAGAGGTTTTTTCGGTGAAAGTTCCGAAGGTGCTCTCTCACCTTACACGACCTTATACGAGCGGCACAGAACCACCTTGACGGAACTGCCTGTACCTTCTATAATAGTATATAGAAATAACAAGCCACAGAAACGGAGGCTTTTGCCTATGGCGTGGATGATCGTATGTGACAGCTCCTGCGAGATCCGGGAACTGGAGCACCCCAGTACCGGGGTGCAGTTTGCCCTTGTACCGTTCAAGATCCGTGTGGGTGAGCGCGAATATGTGGACCTGGCCACCCTGAATGTGCCCCAGATGCTGCAGGCCATGACCGACTACAACGGCGCCAGCACCACTGCCTGCCCCAGCCCGGAAGAATGGGCCGAGTATTTTTTGCAGGCCGATAACTGCATTGCGCTGACCATCAGCAGCAATCTTTCCGGCAGCTATAACGCCGCCGTGGCCGCCCGGACCATGGTGCTGGAAGAACACCCCGAAAAGAAGATCTTCATTCTGGACACCCTCAGCTGCTCCGGTGCGCTGGCCGGTGCGGCCGAGCTGGCCAATAAGCTTATCGGCGAGGGCCAGACATTTGAGGACATCTGCTTTGCGCTGGAAAAGTTCGCCGAAAGCACCCACATCCTGTTTTCCCTGGCCAGCTTTGACAACCTGGCCAAAAACGGCCGCGTCAGCAAGGTGGTGGGCTTTATCGCAGGCCGCCTGAACATGCGTGTACTGGGCCGCCGCACCTCCGATGGTAAGATCGACTTCTACTTCAAGACCCGCGGCGAGACCCGCGTGCTGGCCAAGATTCTGGAGCAGATGGACGAGGACAACTACGACGGTGTGCACCCAGTGCTCATCAGCGAGTGCGGTAACCAGACCGCCGCCCGCCTGCTGGAACACGGCATTCTGGCCAAATGGCCCGAAGCCCCTGTGCGCATCGTGCCCTGCAGCGGTCTGTGCAGCTTCTATGCCCAGGACCAGGGTATTATCATCACCTACTGATTTTTGCAATTTTACCAACAACACCCCCGCACAGCCGTTTTGGTTGTGCGGGGGTGTTGTTTATTTTTGATAAATAAAAAAGGATTATTCTTTGTTCGCCTTGCGCTTCATACGCTCCAGCAGGGCAGCTTTCTGCTTGTCCCACTTGGCGTCGGCCTCAGGGGTGGCAGGCTCAGTGCACCGGGCAAAGCTCCAATGCAGGCCGTCGCGGCGGCTGAGCTTGAACCGCAGGTACCACGCCCCGCAGTAGGGGCAGGTGCAACGGGTGTAGTAGCCGGTGTTCCCCCGCTTGAGCCACACTTCGTCAGGCGTCAGCGGTGCGCTGCACTCTGGGCAGGCTGCCTCGGTCAGTTCGGACACGTTGCGGTAGTCGTCATGCTCCATCCGGTTCATGAACAGGCGGATGTCCCGCGCGGCGGGGTTCGGCTCGGCGCCCAGCAAGGCTTCTTTCAGCAGTTCTTCCTCGGTGGGGTAGGTCGCCAGCCCCTCGGCCAGCGGCAGCTTACGGCAGACCTTGGTGGTGTACAGTGCGTCATCCAAAGCGTTGTGGAAGGGTTCCTCCTTGGGGATGCCCAGCCGGTCGACCACGCTTTCCAGCGTCAGGCCCTCCCCTTCTTTGCGGGGATAGGCCTGCAAAAAGATACGCTGCAGGTCGTACCAGCGGTCGGGCCAGTTCTCATCCAGGCCTGCCAAAAAAAGGTTCTGCTTCAGAACAGGTACGTCATCCAGGCCCCATTCGGCCAGCTCGGCGTCCGGGCCGGCCCAATCCAGGAACTTCTGCAGACCCTCTTTCATCGGCAGCCCGGCGTCCAGGTCGCCCTGGCTCAGGCCGGTCACTTTGGCGATGTGGTGCTGCAATTTGCGGAAGATGCGCGGTCGCAGGTTCACTTCAAAAGTATCCAGCACGTCGCCGCGGGCATTGATGCGCACCGCACCAATCTGGATGATCTCACCCCGCAGCGTCAATTCTGTACCGTGGTACAAAAACGTTTTGGGCTGATACCCGATATTCCATTCGAGGTCAAAAACGATCAGGTTCACAGGTCAGTTCTCCTCGCTCAAGATAAATTTTTCTACAGCCAGCCCCACACCGTCGTGGTCGTTGTCGGCCGTCTGGTAGTCGGCCGCCGCTTTTACGGGGGCCTGGGCATTGCCCATCGCCACGCCCATACCGGCGCAGCGGATCATCGGCAGGTCATTCCAGCCGTCGCCGCAGGCCATCAGGTTGGCAGCGGTCAGGCCTTTGGCGCGCAGCAGCATCTCCAGCGAGGTATCCTTGCCCACGCCCAGCGGCATCGTCTCGATAAAGAAGGGCTGGCTGCGGCAGATGGACAGCTTGCCCGCGAACTCCTGCTGCATCAGCTCCTCCACATGGGGCATGTCCACGGGGTCGCCGGTCAGCAGCAGCTTGTTGATGGGATAATTCACGGTGGCAGGCAGGTTTTCTACCTGGCGCACCGGGATCTTGTTGATACGGGCTTCCTCCTGCACATAGGGGCTGGAGGCGTTCTCGGTAATGATGCCGTGGGCGTCATAGGTCAGGGGCACCACGTTCCAGTAGCGGGAGAAAGTGCACACCGGCTCGATGAGGTCCGGCGGGAAGGCGTGCTGCACCAGCACGTGGCCGGTCTTGCAATCGATGATCTTGCCGCCGTTGTAGCTTAAAATGCAGCCGCCGTATTTTTGCAGTTCCAGTTCCCGCGCCAGCGGCTCAATGCCGACGGTGGGGCGGCCGCTGGCCAGCACAATGCAGACGCCGCGGGCCGCGGCTTCCATCAAAGCTGCCTTGGTGCGTGGCGTGATGATTTTCTCGCTGTTGGTCAGTGTACCGTCCAGATCCAGTGCCAGAACTTTGTATTGCATAGGTATCCCCCGATTACTTATATTAAATCCATCCTATTTTACCCCAAACCGACAGATTGTGCAAGGGGCACAGTGCGTCGGGCAAAAATTAGACATTTCTAACGTATTGACAAACTTTCTTTTCCGTGGTACACTACAAAAATAACATAAGGGAGTAGTCAGCACCCTATGCGGTGGAGCAGCCGCGCGGTGCAGTTCTGCCAACATAATGGGGCGTGCCCCTGGCTTAACTTTAAACGACGAGACTTATCTGTTCAGCGCCTTTTGCGCAGGACAGATAGGTCTTTTTTTGTGCCCTTACAAAAACGGAGGAATACCCATGACATTATTTGACCTGATCCTGATCGCCATCAGCCTTTCCATGGACGCTTTTGCCGTTTCGATCTGCAAGGGCCTTTCGGTCCACAAGGTCAGCTTTGCCCACGCCATGACCTGCGGGCTGTGGTTCGGCGGCTTCCAGTTCTTGATGCCCACACTGGGCTTCTTCCTGGGTGACCGCTTCGCCGTGGTCTTGACCAACTTCGGTCCCTGGGTCGCCTTTGTGCTGCTGGCCATCATCGGCGTCAACATGGTGCGGGAAAGCTTCGGCGGCGACGAAAAGCTGGACGATGACTACTCCGCCAAAGCAATGCTGCCGCTGGCCGTTGCCACCAGCATCGATGCCTTCGCCGTCGGTGTCAGCTTTGCCGCCATGCAGGTCAATATCCTGCCCGCCGCCGGCCTGATTGGCTGCATCACCTGCCTGCTGTCTGCCATCGGTGTGCGCGTAGGTGCCCTCTTCGGCGATAAGTACCGCGCTCCTTCCGAGCGCATCGGCGGCATCGTGCTGATCCTGATCGGCCTCAAGACCCTGCTGACGGGACTGGGAATTTTGTAATTTTTGCTATATACTTTCCGTTCCCATTGTAAGGGTCGATGCTCGCATCTACCCGCTCCCGCAGCCATTCGCTCTTCCAACAAACAAAAAGTGCATGCGCCTTCACCCGGCACATGCACTTTTCTTTTCCTATTTTATTATCCCCGGCAGGCATCTGCAAAACTGCGCAGCAAACTTTGGCTTTCCTCCGCCTTCCAGCGATGTTCCGGGTGCCACTGCACGGCCTGTACGAAACGGTATTCCGGCAAGTAAACAGCTTCGACCAACCCATCCGAGGCCACCGCCTGGGCACGCAACGCCGGAGCCAGCCCCTTGATGCCCTGATGATGGCGGCTGTTCACTGCCAGCGGACCGGGGCCGTACAACGCAGCCAGCGGCGTGTCGGGCAGGATGTTCACTTCATGCACGGTGCGGTCATACGGCTTGTCCATACTGTGGGTGATCTCGGTGCCGGTCTGGGTTTTCAAATCCTGATATAGCGTACCTCCCAGTACCACATTTAAAATTTGCAGCCCGCGGCAGATGCCAAACACCGGCTTGTCCGCCTGCAAAGCCAACTCGATGAGCCTGGCCTCCATGCGGTCACGCCGCGGGTCATTTTCGCCGCAGAACGTCTCTTTTGTCTCACCGTACAGCACCGGTGCCACATCGTTGCCACCGGTCAGCAAAAGGCCGTCCACCCGGTCCACAATGTCTTTCAGCATAGCGGCATCATCCGTCAGCGGCAGCATCATCCCGATGCCCCCAACTGCCTCCAGCCCCTGCATGTACCCGGGCAGCATCCACAGGCTGTCCCGTCCCGCGTCCACGATAGGCGTCAATCCAATCAATGGTTTCATTGGCTGTTCCCTTCCCTCTCTATAATTTTGCATTATAGCGCAGCCTAGAAGCGGTGTAAAGCACCCGCCCCGATTCACGTAGATTTTTAAGAAAACACCCGAAAAAAATGTTGGATTTTAAGACCAACCGTTGTTATTCAGCGCACAATTTGATTTTTTATTTTTGCAGGTACTTTTCCGCGTCCTTTTCCATCTCTTTCCAAACCGGATAGGAAGCACCATTTTCCTCAAACAGCTTTTTCAGGTCGCGGTTAAGCGTGCTCATCTCCTCAATGGCATTCATTGCGTGGTCCGAGGCGCAGACTTTGCCCAGGCCCGTTGCGCACATCAGGGTAAAGAATTTCACGCAGGTCTTGCGGTACTTTTCGCCCTCAAACTCCTCGTCATCCTTGGGCAAAATCGCATGGCCGCTGTTTTTCAGTGCGCGATAGCCCTCTACATTGGCATCGGTCATCTTATTAAAGTAAGCGGTGTCCCCTTTCAGCCGCTTGAGGTCACCGTCAGTTTTGTAGCAGGCAAAGGCCACTGGCAGCACAAAGGCGGCGTGACAAAGCAGATAGTCCCCCATGTTCGGCTCATATGTAACTTTATAACCTGTCCCAGCAAAGATTTTCTGAATCAGCTGCTCGTTAGATTGCGCACTGCGCAACTGGCCGATCGTAATTTTTTTCAGATCAACTGAAACAACACGGTCCTGCTCACGGTGCCCTGCCGAAGAGGCAAAGGCGAACATCACATTCTTTTCTGGCAGAGCCGTCACCAGTTTCTCTGGCTGCACATTATTGCCCAGGAAAACAACGTTTTTGCTCTTATTGGCGCGCAACGCATCCAGGATCGTAGCCACCTGCGTGTAGCGCGCAGCAACGAAGATCACATCATACTCATCCTCCGATGCCAATTCCGTCACCACCGGCACACGGACGGTCGATTTCACTGGGAGCACATAGTTTTTAATGCACAGCCCGTTTGTTTTGATGGTCTCGGCCCATTTTCCTCGCGCAAGCAGAGTAACGTCCTTCCCTGCCTTGAAAAAGTCTCGTGCCAGATTGCACCCCAGCACACCCGCACCATATACAAGAATTCGCATCATGGCCATCCTCCTCTATTTCGCAGTTAATCAATACTAACCCATTGTTACAAGCATACGCCGGACTTGGGGTGCTGTCAAGCGCTGTGCCCTCAAATCATCGTTTGCTTCATCAACTTCAGCCGTCTATTTCCCTCAGTTCTGTAGGAAAGGCTGCACATAACAAAAAGCTCTGCCTCCGAAGAAGCAGAGCTTTTATGGTGACCCGTGCGGGAATCGAACCCACGTTAACGGCGTGAGAGGCCGCTGTCTTAACCGCTTGACCAACGGGCCATGACCGCAAAAGATTGCTTGTATAATATACCAGATGAAACGCGGTTTGTCAACATATTTTTCAGGGCGAATGGGATAAAACGGAGAGAGATTTTTGGCCGGCAGCGTTATTCGGAAAATGTACGGCAGGTCACTGCGCCCGCAGTCGAACTTCAGAGGCCAACCAGACCGCTGATTCGGCTCTTGAACCGGAATAAGCCGTTCCCTACAGAGCTTTTTATAATAGGCAGCAGGCAATGCAAGCAATCTGTAGGGCGGGATGCCCTCATCCCGCCGTGGAGAAACCTTGATCGACTGCGGCAAGCACTGCAAATGATTTGTAGGATCCGATGCTCGCATCGGGCTGTTGCCGCTCACCAAACTATACCTGCCAATTCCGCAAGGTTGCTGCGGGCTGATGACAAGCATCTGCCCCTACAAACAAAATCAAGGGCAATACCGCATAATTCTAAGTGCCGATACGGCGAGCGAGGTGCGGCA
>OLPA01000776.1_pt1 | contig 29035 bp, 25 predicted proteins | sample 1672811 | NCBI WGS metagenome assembly OLPA01 (sample SAMEA3136726, study PRJEB25190) | human gut metagenome | biome: human gut; feature: human-associated habitat; material: faeces | place: Austria | collected 2013
GCCATCGAGATGTACACCGTCAACGGCGCTTACGCGCTGTTTGAGGACAAGCGCACATTTTGGTAGTATTGCAAGGGAACAAATGCAGTTCTTACGCTCTAAGCCGGATGCTAATGATTCCCATTTTTTAAGGAATGGTCGTATTGCTGATTCATATAACATTGAAGATAAAGATGAAAAAGAATGGAAGAATAAGGTATATGACATTTTAAAAAGGCATGGGGAAAAAGTTTTTGGGCTTTACCAAACATCACATGGATGTTGTGAAATTAGTATAAAGCCACAAAAAGGAATTGTTGCATATCCCTATGCTCTTCGGGAATACAATGGTCAAAATGGTTTCTTTATGAAATGTGGTGATGCCATATTTGTTGGTAAAGAGATTGCTCTTAATAATTAGGAATAGAAATCTTTGGCTAATACTTAAAAAATATTGGTAACAAGCCAAGTTAGCTGCTAAACGCAGCTCCTTGTCAAACCATTAACGATAATAAATTCAGCAATTATGAATACGGAAGAACTTTATATTTGGAACTATGGGATTGATAAACTGCCTAAAGGATTATTGGAGTTTGGTAAATCTGATGTCTGTGATACTTACGATGAAAGCAAAAGGCAGAAGTTCCAAAACCACGGGCAATGGATGTGGAAAAACAAGAATGGATGGGAAGAAAATTTACCACCAGTCTTATACCTCGTATGCAACAAAAAACCGGGAATCTTGCAATTTGATTTTCTTGAAAAATACAGCATAAAACTCAAAATCGTATCGGAAGAGTTTTTGTCTTTACTTCAAGAAAATGGGTTCGTTGATAAATATGATATTACTACCGTCAAGGTAGTAAACAAGAAAAACGAATCTCTGACGGATAAAAAATACTACGCTTTACGTATAAATCATTTTGATAATGATTCTTTTCATTTCGGGAAAGGCATAACATATCAGAGTGACTTTCAGAAAAAACTAGGTACTTGTTTTACAGTATATCCTGATATGAAACTGAAAGACAGTTCAATTAAACAGAATTTCTTCGTTTTAGATAGCATAGAATATGGAGATGGAATAATATTCCGAGAGAGAGTTTTGGATAAGGTGTTGAATCTGTATAGACCTGAAATTTATAAATTGTCAGACTACTCCAAAATTTGGAATAACAGAGGCAATTATCTATATGGGAATGAACTAATGATTGTGAAATAAAATCGTTAACAAGGTCGAGATAACAGCTTAATGCTGTTCCTCACCAAACCATTACCGATAATAACAAAATAAATTAATTTCATTATGGGACTATTTTTAAGAATTACATATCAATCGCAAGGAGGTAGAACACCTGAAACAGCATTTAAGAATCAAAAGATTTTAGATGAAATTATAGATGGCTTAAACGATTTTGATTGGCAAGAATCAAATTCGACCAAACTAACTACTCTTGATCCTCAATATAGTCATATTGCAATTGGCGCAATTCTTAGATTTTTCCTTTCTGAAAATATAGAAGGTGGCAACTTAAAATCATTTTACAGATACCTTAAAAAAGATGATAAACTTATAATAGACCAAATGCTCACAATTGACAAATATGATAACTTGTCCGAAATTGAAACAAGAAAGGCACTTTGTGATGATATATTCCTATATTTCAAAGAGGTTATCTTGAAATATAAAGAACGTTTTCTTGATTTTGATGCTGTTGCTTTTATCCCATTGCTTGAAGAGAGGTTTGAGGAAATAAAAAACGGTAAAATAGTAAGTAGAAGAAAATATGAACAATGGTAATTATAGTTTATCAGAGAAGGCGGGTAAATAGCTTTATCTCATTTCTTCATCGAAATTTTATAATATCAAAATATGTAGAATATATCGGTAATAAAACAAAAAAATATGAACGAACGATATGCCAAATGTATTCCATTCGATAAGAATGTAAAAGGCAGGATTGCTGGCAATCCACCTAAATGTATAGAAGAACAAATCCCTTGCGATTATAAATTCTATGCAACACTGGTACACCCGGAAAAGGAAGATAAGATGCTTTCTATTCTGATACATGATAATTTTGAAATTCTTATAGAGAATAACATTTATCCTTCGATAGCCGTAAAGGTTATAGAACACGAGTATTCAGACATAGGTACTCGTTCAGAGAAAAGCATCAAAGAATTATCTGTTAATTCTATTAGCAATTATTATTACCCACAAGACAGTGATTTTCAATTTATCAAAGTGGGTGGTGAACCACGTTTTATTCAGTGGAAAGATTACTATTATGAAGAATTGGAAAAAGACGGATATTCTTTCTTTTTACAAATTGATGAAGAAGGTTATAGAAAAAATATGGAATATGTGTTTATGTATGGGGCTTTGTTCTTATACAAGCATAATGTAACAGGTAATATTATTGCAGGATTTTGGCAATATTCGTAAAAATATATCGGTAACAAGCACCTATTCCGCCTAAAACGGCGGCAAGCTGCAACCCATTAGCGAAAATAGAAACCAGCATGATACAGCAAGTAGAAAAACTGAAAGAAATAATCAATCAAAACAGTATGGGGCATTTGCCTTTGCCCTACCGGGTTGATTTGATGAAACGAATAGGCAATGCACGGATAGTACAAAAAATATTGTGCGAGTGTTGCAAGAAAGCTTGTTCTTGCTTTTCAGAGGAATTTGGTGCGGAAAACCTATTATACAGTGCCTTGTTTGAAATAGACAGTTATCTGTACAAGAATAAGGGCACTATCGAAAGCATATCGGTTTCGATGGAACGGTTACGTAATTATGCGGAACAATCCATTGAGAGCTGCGAAGATATGGCAGGGTGGGCAATCATCGCTTTAGGGTATGCTATCCAAAATGATGCTGCTTCCATATTGGAAATAGAGGATTATAACGGTGAAGATGATAATACTTTCGACTTTGAAAGTTGGAATGTGGATTTTATATGCTCGATAGCCTATTCGGGCAGCAACCCTTTCGTGGAAATTGGAAATGTGGAGAAACGCAAGGAATATTGGCTGTGGTATGCAAAAATGGTAGGAGAAGTTACTCAAAATCCTAATATCGAGCATTTACTATTATCTGAATACAGAAGCGGAAGCTCTTCAATTGATATACCCGCACGCAATCAATTTGACGATACTATTGAAGCTCAATTTAAGGATATATTATTTTATATAATGGATTGTAAATCCCAAAAGTTAAAGGAAGGACTTGAATATAATATATTATTTGTTTCATGTGTAGTTGATATGTTTAGCATCACTTCTTCTAAAGGAGATATAATAACATTAAATACAAGAAATACAGATAAAATCTGTAATGCGTTTAGAAATATACGTGAACTAATGTATAATAAAAGCTCAAAACAAGGTGCATGGTTTCAAGTTGAAATGTTCTTAAAAAGTAAGGCTCAATATACTCTCAAGTTCAATTATGATAACCTTGAGCAAATTCCTTCTTTTTTTCAGAAACCTGATTGGTTGTTGGAGATGTTTAGGGAATATCCTCGAAGCAAAGAATATACACCTCTCTGGCTAAGAAAAATAGTTGGAAGAAGAAAGCTGTATCTGACTTAGTTTCTATGAGTATATAAAATAATTTCGCTAACAACGCAGGATAACGGACAAGCCGTTCCCTGCTGAACCATTCAAGGCAGATACCACCTAAACGGTGGTCCTTTCCAGACATTAATAATAAAGATAATTAAAGTATGGACGATATTACGAAAAAAATACTTGAAGAACTTGTTATAAATTTTATTTCAGAAATGAATGAATGGGAGAAGTATTGTAACGAGTTTGACGAAGACCAGTTAGAATTGGACGAAACAGAGCATAAGATAAAGCAAATGGTTGCTTCTATCATTAGTAAATATTGTACAGACAAGGAACGAAAAATGAGCCGCCCGAATGCTTTGTCATGGGGACTTGAAGGAAGTTATGACTATGATCCAAATAAGGAAAAAATAATAGATATACAAGAAAGCAGGAAAAATAAATTTTTTGTGACAACACGAACTGATGACGAATATCTACAGTATATTGTCGTCAAAAAAAATAATAAGTATTTGATAGATAGTAAAAAAAGGAAATTCTTAAGTGAGGATAAATGGAGTGTTGATTATTTATAAGTCTAACAACCAACTTTGATGTTTACTATAATAAACTCTATTATTAACAAGGTCGAGCTAACAGCTAAACGCTGTCCCTCACCAAGCCATTAGAAACAATTAGTGCGCATGAAATATAACAAAACCATAAAGTCATTGATAAGAAAGGGCTTGGATGAAATCAACCATTCAAGTACGGGACATCTGTCCTTATCAACAAGACGTAAGTTACTACAAACTATCAATGAACCTTATATCATTGGAAGAATAAGTATTTTATGCGCATTGAAAGTATATCCGATATGGAATGACTTTTTCAGGAATGATACGGAAATAATCGGACTGATAGAAAAAACGGAAAAATACCTGCTGGGACAAACGAGTAAAAAGGATTTGTTGAAAGATGCCGACCATTTGGACGTGTTTGCCGATAATTACATGGAAGATGATATAACAGCCTCGTTTGCAGCTAAGGTAGCTGTTTATGCTGCTTATGATGCCGATTCAGGTGCAAACATGGTTGTCAGTGATTATGATTCTGATGAAGAAATAGAAGACCCAGATGAATGGGATACCGCTTTCCTTGCAAGTTTAGTGTATAATGGCGGTATTGTTGATTGGGACTCTATTGATAATAAGCGGAACAAAGAGTTTTGGAACTGGTATCTTGCAGAATGTTTATCAACAGCATTTGATAAAGATAGGATGTTGACAAAGGACTATAAAATTGAGCGACCTATATACAATGCTCCTGAACAGGCAAGAATACAAATACATGAATATGTGAATAATGATAAAGTTATGTCATTATTCAATCAGTTGGAAAAGATTTTCACTAAAATATTATCTGACATAAAAGGTGATGCTTTGATTTTTGATGCTTATATAGTTGCTGAATGCAATTATGCTAAAGTTTCATATTATAAGGAAGGTGTAATACATGATTTCGAATTAAGCATTTATGTATTACTGTATATCAACGAGTTCATAAGGGATATTAAAAATGAAATGTATGAGAACCAAAAAGAGGAAGGAGGATTTTATGAACTGAAAATGACAATGAATAAAAACGGTGATTTTGTAAAAGAGTTCAACTATGATATAAGGGTGGAGGCTCTACAAAAAACATTTCGTGATTTTGAATTTGCAAATGATTTTAAGATATATCCAAGAACGAAAAAATTCATTCCTGATTGGTTGGCGGATATACTGAAAAGGAAAAGAATAAGTTTCTAACAAGCCAAGTTAGCTGCTGAACGCAGCTCCTTGCCAAGCCATTATCAGTCATTAAAACGGAATTTTAATCATGAAAGCGAAACTGAAAATAATAAAAGATTGGGAGTTTGGCGGAATTGAATTGTCTGGCACTTCTTTCAAATATAGTCCACTTGGCGGCAAAGGGATGATAGCTCGTAGCGAAGAGGAAATAGTATTCTCTGTTTATCATTCACAGCAAAAGTCGAAAGGAGTGCTATGGATAAAAGGAGATATTTCCCGATTTATCCCCAGTCCAAAGCCCCAAGAAGTGCAAGACATTTGGCAAGACCCCGTACTTTTATCTTGCAACAACGGAATATTATTTCTTTGTGGAGCCAGCAAAACTCTTTGGTGGTTATCTGAAATAAATGGCGATTGGACTTCTATTTCTATGGATAACTGGTGTGCCGGAGGCATACCTATGCCAATAGCTGTTACCGGAGAGCATGGTGTATTTCCTATTGTATGTAGAGTAGATAGGGTTTTGGAAGCAACGAACAGTTTCACAACTTTGACTGTCAATTTTGCAACAAAGACTGCCCGTTGGTCTGACATTGGTTCTTGTGTGTATAGCAAAGCTGGAACTCGGCAAGCACATCTTGATTCGGTGACAAAAGCGAATGGAGATTTCTCCAAAGCAGTTTTCAATTATAACTATCCTCTGATAGGTTCTATGCAAGAACAGACTGGACATTTATATGCTTTTTTGGAAAGTAGCACAACTAATCCAGTAGGTTTGGCTGGAATGGGATATTATTGGTATATAGAGTTGGAGTTTAACGGTTTGTTTAAAAATAAATTGTGGGGTAAAGACAATTTAAGCCGTTTGCCCGGAAAACATGGGATGCGAGGTAAATTCTCTGGGGATAGAACTTGGCTAATTTTATCTTCCATTTTCAAAACAGATGAGTGGAAAGGCAAGCAAAAACTATTGCGCCTTTCTGATTGTACTTTGGTTGACCTCGTTATGCCTCGTGGATATAGTGCTTTCCGAGTGTTAGATGTTTGGAATAACCGGGCATTTATCTGTAATGAAGATACCAAGCTGGCTCTTTGTGAAATAATATGGGAGTAAGTAATTATAAATGTTGATAACAAGCCAAGTTAGCTGCTGAACGCAGCTCCTTGTCAAGCCATTATAAACAATAGTGCAAAATATGAAACAGAAAATATACCATATCATTATCTTTTTACTCTTTTGGTTTTGTGGAGTAGCCTATTCACAAAATCCCAAAGCGGATATTTTGCAACAAGACCTTTCTGGCTTGTTTGACAATTCAAGCATGATTTGGCATATTAGAAGAAGATTGTAGCCGAATTGACATTCATATTACCGATGCTCGGAAAATGGATAGTAGAGAATATGAGATAATTGGTATCAGTCGTACCCGATTGTCCGTAATATGTCCGTTTAAGGGAAAGGTTTGTATAGATAGCATTTCTTCCTGTTCTCAAATGATAAAAAGTGAATATACGGAAGTGGACGGTTTCATATACGGGCATTACTCGTTTGCGGAATATGGAGATAAACGATATAGCGGTACATTTTCCGGTTCTTTCAAGCAGGGGTATCGGATGAGCGGACAACAAATAGAGAAAGGACGGAATGAAATAGCAGAACTGAAATTGAACTTATCTGAATATCGGGGTAAGTGGAAATCCGCAAAGGGACTGACAAAAGTCTGTTCTTGGGCAGATGAGATTATACCCGATACTCCTGCAAACTTCTGCCTGTTTAATGATGCAGGCGAATGGATTGTATCACCGAAATATCATAAGAACGGTTGGGAAAATCTATATAATGCCTATCACAATGAGAATCTGACAACGGACGAGATACAAAAGGCTCGTGAGGTGGAAGAACAGGAATGGTGGGTAAATAAAAGCCAATCATGCAAAGTAAATTGAGTTTATAACGAAGCGTGATAACGCCTTACAGCGTTCCCCGCTTAGCCATTAGCGATAACGACTAAAGTTATAGACATGAAACATATACAAATGGTAATAATGATGTGTGTGATTTGTATAACAGCAAGTTGTACAACGCAAAAGGTTGCATATAGAGAAAGGTTTGAAGAAGCAAAAGGATATGCCCTTTATGCTTGTATCGCACACATGAACAAGTTTGTTGATAGTACATCAGTTATCAACAAAGATTATTCTGGCGAATATTTTGTTCAATTAAGCAGTTTATCGCTGGAAGAAATTATCAGAATTAAGGAATATGTGGATAAAGAATGTATGAATTATTGGAGTATATCACACAATCCGGAAGGTAATATGATTGCATATTCATCATGGAAATTCTATAACTCCAAAGACTTGGATAACTTTATCCGTAAGACATTAAGGAAAAATATCGGTAACAACGAAAGATAGCATCTGACGATGCTCTTTTCTAACCATTAACTGTAAAAAGACAAAAAATATGAAACAGAAAAACTATATAATTAAATTGTTGCTGAAAACATGGTTGGGTATATTATGCTTCAGTTTGTTATGTACCTTTTGTGCCGTATGGTTATTGTTTCAAAATACAAAACAATCATCATATGATAATATAAACATTGCTTATGAAGGGATATTATTAACTTGGGCTATAATTGGAGTAATAATGTTTTCAGCTGGGACAATCACATTGTTTATGAACTACTTCCCGGTAATCAGATATAATAATATATATCGCTTTTTGTCATTTTTTCTTGTACCTATGTTGCTTATTTTATGGTGTGGTACAGAAATACTTTGTTTGTGGACTGTTGCAATACCATTTATAGTCTGTTTATCTGGTGCATATCTATTGTTCCGAAACAAAATAAAGAATACAGCTGACAGCGCAGGATAACGGACAAGCTGTTCCCTGCTGAACCATTAACATTATAATCTTCCAATTATGCGATTAGGCAATAGGAAAATAATACTTTATACTGGAACAACAGTTTTGCTGATTATGATAACTGCCACTCGCTGTCTTGATTTTTTCTTCTTTTTTAATGAGGACAATAGAAGATATACAATAGGCACGTTTTCTGGCATAGGACATTATCGTGGTACAATCTACAAGTTCAATTACAAAGTGGATGATTCAATTTATATTGTTGATACAAGGTTTGGACTACATGATAAAGATTTGAAAAATCTAAGATTGGTTGTCAAATATTCAAATAAATGGGTTGAACATTCAGAACTACTTGTAGAGGATGTTCCTAAATGGGTACTTGCACCACCAAAAGACGGATGGAAACAATTCCCTCCTGATATAAACTGGAAAGGTGCAGAGCTTGATACCGCCTATATGAAGAAGATGAATTTGGAAATACCATAATTTGATGAGAATAAAAATCGAATGTTAACGAGATAACAGCTTAACGCAGTTCCTCACCAAATTATAAACAGTATTGATTGAAATATGACGAAATATAAATTATTGTATATAGTTCTTGGTATCCATATCTTATGTGGAATACTTGGTTTGATAGTAATATGTTCAGTTCCAGAAACAGATCATATACGATGGAATATCGGTTATATCATCGGATATATTTTCGTGTTATCCTTGGTTCTTTCCATTTTTATACACATTCCTAATAAAGCACCCGAAGGGATCAAATATGGCATACGAATATATAGAAGTATCTATTTGCTCAGTATTATTATAAGTCTATTAGTTCCTAAAGGACTATTTATGTTGTTGATATTATTCATTGACTATTCAAGCAATTCCAAGAAGATAGCTGAAGACGAACAATATATAATTCGTCATTATGTCACGGCATCACTATTTGATGACTTTAATGAAAAGAGAATATATAAGAAACAAGGAATTGTAGAGAAATATATTGGTAGTTTTGATGGTAGTGATATTATTCCACATAAGAGGCATGAGATACATTCTTTTCATATAGATGAGAGTAAAAATGTATTTATAGGACATTATCATTCATTACTTAATGCCAAAGATACTGTCATGTCTTTTCCTATTGTAAAATCTAATAATTGAGTTTATAACAAGGTCGATACAACAGCTAACACTGTTCCTCACCAAACCATTAAAACCTCTAACGATATGGATATATTGAAAAAACTGAGCAAATATTTCATCATCGCACTCACCATCCTGTTTGTATGCTCCTTTGTTGTGCTTGTCGATAAATTCCACAAAATCGAATACGATGTGTTTGATGTCTTGGAAACATACAAGGCTTTGAAATACTTCTTTATACTGGGAGTAACGGCTTTTACGGCTTCGGTAGTAAACAGCATAGGAATTGCCGCCTTGTTCGCCTTTAACAAACTGAAAGTACAGACATGGAAAGAATTTGTCTGTAAGCTGGGAACCGGACTACTGCTTGTCATTCCGCTGTCCGCTATGGTCTATTATTGCGACTGGTTCGTCTATCCCCAAATGAAGAAGGAGTATGTCCGCTTGAAACTGGAAATGACGGACAATGTTCCAAGAGATATTGACAATAACAACACATATCATGTCTACTTTAATAGCATCAAAAACGATATGCCCATGCTCCTATCGAAAGCCAGACTTACATACAAACTGGACTCCCTGAAAAACGCTTTCGATGCCGCTACGGACACTTGCAGTATGTACCTCTCCATGCTGCCCGATACGATGGCAGCGGAAGCATCCAACAAATATCGGTTGGGCAGCATGGGAGTAGAACTTACCTGCGCATCGCAACCGACAACAAGCAAGGACAGCCTGATATATATACAAAAAGTATTACTATACCATTATGCAGACGAGGCATGGAACACGCAAGCAGAGATACGTGAACTCACCAATGAATACAGCATCAGGACGTGCCACACAATATGTCTGTATATTTCCTATATCCTCTGCGCACTTGTCATTTTCCTGTTGCGACGCTATAACCCGATAAGAAAGATACTGGCAGTGCTGGCTGTCCTGATCGTGCTGTCCTATATGTATAAGGTGTTCGGAGAAGTGGTAAAAGAATCTATAGAAGATACCCGGTCAATACCCCAAAAAGTAATAGGGATGAAAAACAGATCCGTTTTAAATGAGAGGCTGGAGATTGAAGATTAAAATATATCTTATCCTCCTTCCTCTGCCTTCCGCCCGTCCTCGAAAGCGATGGTCTTGGCAAGGAACATGCCGATGACGAACTTTGCCCCATGCGCTATCAGCTTGCGCCGCAGTGCTATGAAAGTAGCTCCGGTGGTAAGCACGTCATCCACAAGCAAGACGCACTTCCCCCTGAACCGTTCGGGATGGAACTCCAGATTGGCGGTGCGGTCTCCGTTCTCGTGCGTGCCCTTGAATTGCGCCCGGTCATAAGCGACGGTTATCGCCCCGTACCCGTCGGCTACTCCCATGTCCGCCGAGAGCTTGCGGCAGAACGCCTCGTACCGGGTGCGGTGCTTCTCCCGTGTGGATGCCGGGACGGGAACCAGCACGGCACGGTGCCTGTTCTCCTGAATCGCCCGGATGCGGCTGGCGGCGATGGAGAAGAGCTTGACGAAAAGGTCGGTCTGCTCGCCGCTCTTGAAACGCCAAACGGCGTTCGACACCTTCTTCCCCTCGAAGGTAATCTTATCGTTCCGGCGGACGGGGCAATAGTCATAAAGGTATAAACACAAGCTGCCGTCCAAGCGGAAGAAACCCTGAAAGCGGTTGTCAAGCGGAAAGAACGCCTTGCGGAAGTCATTGAAGAAAGTGAATACAAGGATATTGTTCCAGAAACGTGCCTCGTCCTCGCTGCCGGAATCGAGCCTGTACATGAAGCCCGCCAAGTTCCCGCTCTCATACAAGCCCATGCCGATGGTCAGGCGGCTGTTGAAGTCGGTCTGGCTGACGATGTACCAGCCGCACCGGGCGAAATGCTCCTCGTAGCCGGAACGGGTCTCCAGCAGGAAATAGAACTTGCCGTCGTCCTCGAAACGGATGACGTACTCGCAACGCAGGCGGCGTGCGATCTTGCCCAAGATGCGGCTCTCCTCCTCGATGACCGCAGGAGTGGCAAGGAAGGTGTATTGAGCGATAAAGACAGCCTCGTCCATAGTGATGATGTTTGGTCGGTTACAAATATGCGAAATGTCCGGCACACGGCAAGCGGAAAGGGCGGAAAATATGCGGAAGGGCGTGCGGATATGTAGAGCTTCTCCCTGCTTTTCACCGCCCGGAACGTGACAAGGCTACAAACGTGAAGCAAAACGAGGACAAGCGGTACGGTTTTGATACACGGACATATACAGACCGGTATATTTGCAGGGAAGTATAACAATAAAAACATATCGGGACAATGGAAATAGTAAGCATCGAGAAAAAGACCTTCGAGGAGATGAAGGAACGGTTCGGCTGCTTTTCGCAGCACGTGAGAGAGCTTTGCGCCCGCTACCGTCCGCCCGAAAAGATGAACTGGATGGACGGCGCAGGTCTTGTGCTGGCGCTTTTGGCGGGCTGCCTGCTCGCGCCGTCAGGCGGCGGGGAGAGTGAGTCGATCCAGGAGGTCATGCGCGACGCGGTGCTGCATGAGCAGAACAAGGTGAGCCTCTTCGGTTTGACCGAGGTGAATCCGGGGCTTATTTCCGCCTACATCGTGACGGGCATTCTGATCGTGTTTGGTTTGATCTGCCGGTTCTTTGTGATCCCCAGGTTCCAATACGTGCCGGGAAAGTTCCAGCTCCTTTTGGAGCAGCTCGTCGGCATGTTCGACGGCCTTGCCGAGGGGAGCAGCCCGCACCGGAACAAATTCCTGCGGGGATATATTTTCTCGGCGGGCGTCTACATCTTTGTCGGCACGCTCTTTGAGCTGCTCGGCGTGCAGGCGGTGACCACGTCCGGGCTGACGATCAGCCTTCCCGCGCCGCTGTCCGATATCAACGGGGCGATCGCCATGGGCTGCATGAGCTACGGCGTGATCCTCTTCGGCGGGTTGATCGCTGCGGGGCCGGGCGGCTTCCTGCACGCGCTCAAGGATTTTTCGCTGCCCATTTCAATGAGCTTCCGACTCTTCGGCGCGCTGCTCTCCGGCGCACTCGTGACGGAGCTGGTGTATTATTATGCGGCGCTTTCCTATGTGCTGCCGGTGATCGTCGGCGTGCTGTTCACGCTGCTGCACGCGCTGATCCAGGCATATGTTCTGACGATGCTGGTCTCTACGTTCTACGGGGAATCCACCGAGAAGCACGCGAAAGCACCAAAATCCGGAAAGGTCAAAAAATCCCGCAGCAAAACGGCTGCGTGAAGAAAGAGGTAAATTTGCCATGAAAAACATGAAAAGATTTGCAGCGCTGATGATGCTGCTCTGCGCGCTGATGATCTGCACCATTCCGGCCTTCGCTGCCGGCGAAAGCGATGCTGCCAAAAACGCGACCGAAGCGGTGGCGGACGAGAGCGGCGAAAACGACGTGACCTCTGCCAAGGCCATGGGTTCGGGTCTGATGATCGGCATTGCGTGCCTCGGCGGCGCGCTGGCCATGGGCATCGCCGTGGCCAGATCGAGCGAGGCTATTGCCCGCCAGCCTGAGGCGACGGGGCAGATCCGCACGTCGATGATGATGGGTCTTGTGTTCATCGAAACGGTCATCATTTACGCGCTGATCGTGGCGATCCTCATCATCTTCGTCCTTTGATGAAGAAAACGCCCAAGAAGGAGGGGCTTTTGCATGCCGCTTAATATCAATTTGCAGCAGATCCTGCTGCATGCGCTGAACTTTGTCATTCTCTTCGGCGCGCTGTATTTCCTTCTCTACAAGCCTGTGAGAGACTTCATGGACAGCCGCAAGGCGCACTATGAGAAGATGGACGCAGATGCCAAGGCTGCGCTTGCGCAGGCGGAAAAGACGAAGGAGGACTTCGCCGCGCAGCTGAAAGGCGCGGACGAGGAGATCGCGCGCCGCCAGCGCGAGGCGAACAACGCTTTGCAGCATGCGGTGGACGAGCGCCGCGCGCAGGCCGAGCAGCAGGCGGAAGAGATCATCAAAAAGGCGCACGATGCCGCCGCGAGCGAGCACGAGCGCGTGATGGAGCGGGCCAGGGGCGAGATCGCCGAACTGATGAGCGCCGCGGCGGAAAAGCTGGTGCTTTCCAGCACGTCGGACGCTTACGACAAGTTCCTGGACACGGCGGAGGAGCGCAAGAACAATGGCTGAGCGCACGGAGCATCTTGAGGCCGTTCTTCGTTCTGCCGAGCGCCCGACACCGGCGCAGGAGAAACGATTTTTGGCCTTTCTTGCCGAAAAGTACGGCGAGGGAACGACGCTCGTCTGGCAGAAGAGCGACGCCTATCCCGGCGGCTTTCGCCTCGAAGCGGGCGCGGAGGTCTACGACTGGAGCGCGGGCGGCAGACTGAGCCAGTTTAAGAGCGCGCTGGAAAAGCTTGCTGCCGCGCAGGGCGATGTGATCCCGCTTTTGAAGGAAACGGTGCTCTCGTGGACGCCGGATGTGCTTGCCCAGGAGGTTGGCACGGTTTTGACCGTGGGCGACGGCATCGCCCGCGTGGACGGACTTTCCGGCGCGGCCTACGGCGAGGTGCTGCTTTTCGACGGCGGCGTGCGCGGCATGGTGCAGGATCTTTCGGAGGAGAGCGTCGGCTGTATCCTCTTTGACGACGACGCGAGCATCTGTGCGGGCAGCCCGGTGCGCCGCACCGGGCGCACGGCAGGCGTCCCCGTGGGCGAGGGATTCCTCGGCCGCGTGGTAAACGCGCTCGGCGTACCCATCGACGGCGGCGGAGAGATCCGCGCCGACGGTTACCGCGCCGTGGAAAGTCCCGCCCCCGGCATCATCGACCGTAAGAGCGTCGATACGCCGCTTGAAACGGGCATTCTCTGCGTCGACTCGATGTTTCCCATCGGCCGCGGTCAGCGCGAACTCATCATCGGCGACCGCCAGACCGGCAAGACCGCCATCGCCCTCGATACCATCGTCAACCAGAAGGGCAAGGGCGTCATCTGCATCTATGTTGCCATCGGACAGAAGGCGAGCTCCGTCGCCCAGCTCAGAAAGACGCTGGAATCGCACGGCGCGATGGACTATACGATCATCGTCAACGCCTCGGCGAGCGATGCCGCGCCGCTGCAATATGTTGCGCCCTACGCGGGCTGCGCCATGGGCGAGTACTTTATGCACAAGGGGCGCGACGTGCTCATCGTCTACGACGATCTTTCCAAGCACGCCGTCGCCTACCGCGCGATGAGCCTGCTGCTGGAGCGTTCGCCCGGCCGCGAGGCCTACCCCGGCGACGTATTCTATCTGCACTCCCGCCTGCTTGAGCGCGCGGCACACCTGAGCGATGAAAAGGGCGGCGGCAGCATCACGGCGCTGCCGATCATCGAGACACAGTCGGGCGACGTGTCGGCCTATATCCCGACGAACGTCATTTCTATTACCGACGGTCAGCTTATTCTGGAATCGCGCCTGTTCTTCTCCGGCCAGCGGCCGGCGGTGAACGTGGGTCTGTCCGTGTCCCGCGTGGGCGGCGACGCGCAGACCAAGGCGATGAAAAAGGCGGCCAAGACGATCCGCCTTGACCTCTCGCAGTACCGCGAGATGGAGTCGTTCACGCAGTTTGCCAGCGACCTTGACGAATCGACCAAAAAGCTGCTTGCCTACGGGCAGGGGCTGACGCGCATGCTGCGACAGAAGCAATTCCGCCCCTACAAGCAGTATGAGCAGGTCATTCTGCTCGTTGCGGGGCTGAGCCACACGTTTGCGGAGATCCCGGCGGAAAAGCTCGACGGCTTTTTGCCGCTCCTGCTGCGGCACTTTGCCGATACGCAGGGCGCGCTGTGCCGCGCCATCGAGCAGACGGGCCTTCTCAGTGACGAGCAGCAGGCGCAGATCGTTGAGATCGCCAAGGCGTTTGTCAAAGAAAATTTTCAAAGTTGAGCAAGTGAGGTGAGAGGACATGGCGGGCATGAAGGAGATCCGCGGACACATTGAAAGCATCAAAAGCACGCAGAAGGTGACGAACGCGATGTACCTCATCGCCTCGACCAAAATGCGGCGGGCGAAGGAAGATCTTGAAAAAACGCGCCCGTTTTTTGACGCGCTGACGGGGGAGATCGAGCGCATTTTCCAGCGCGGGGGCGAGATCAGAAGCCCCTATGTGTTCTGCGGCGATGCGGACGATTCCGATCAGTCCGGCACATACGCCTATCTGGTCGTCACGGCGGACCGCGGCCTTGCGGGCGCTTACAACCAGAATGTCATTCAGGAAACGCTGGGGCGGATCAAAAGCCATTCCGACAGCCGCGTTTTCGTGGTGGGCGACAACGGCCGGCAGTTTTTTGCAAGCCACGGCGTACCGATGGAAAAGAACTTTCAGTACACCGCGCAGAGCCCCACGCTGCGCCGCGCCCGCGAGATCACGGCAAAGCTCCTCGACCTTTTTGACCGCGGGGAGATCTCCAAGCTCTATATGGTTTATACGGACTTTGAAAACGGCATGGAGATGAGCGTACACACCACAAGGCTCCTGCCGCTGGAGAGCGGAGAGTTTGAGGGCGGCGCGCCTCTGCCGCATATCAGATTTGAACCCTCGGTCGAGGAGGTGCTCGCCAAGATCGTTCCGGCGTATATCACGGGCTTCCTCTATTCGGCGATGGTACACAGCTTCTGCGCTGAGCAGAACGCGCGCGCCTCCGCGATGGACGCTGCCAACCGGAACGAGGACGACATGCTGCGGGAGCTGCAATTCGAGTACAACCATGAGCGGCAGAGCGCCATTACAAGCGAGATCACCGAGGTTTCGGCTGGCGCGCGCAGCAGGCAGAACCGCATGAGAAAGGAGGCGCAGCAGCATGCGCACGGGTAAGATCATTCAGGTATCGGGCAGCGTGGTGGACGTGCGCTTTCCGCAAGGCGGCCTGCCGCGCATTCGCGAGGCATTGTCCGTTGAGGTGGACGGCGCGCGCCGCGTGATGGAGGTCGCGCAGCACCTGAGCAGCGATACGGTGCGCTGCATCATGCTTTCGGGCAGCGAGGGCCTTGCGCGCGGCATGGACGTGACGGGCGAGGGCAGCGGACTGCGCGTGCCCGTCGGCAAATGTACGCTTGGGCGGCTGTTCAACGTCTTCGGCGACGTCATCGACGACGGTGCGCCCATCGGCGCGGACGAGCCGCGCCGCAGCATCCACAGAAAGCCGCCGGCTTTTGCCGAGCAGAACCCCGGTGTTGAAATTCTGGAAACGGGCATCAAGGTCATCGACCTCTTGGAGCCTTATCCGCGCGGCGGTAAGATCGGCCTCTTCGGCGGCGCGGGCGTCGGCAAGACGGTGCTCATTCAGGAGCTGATCCACAACATCGCCGTGGAGCACGGCGGCTACTCGATCTTTACGGGCGTCGGCGAGCGCAGCCGCGAGGGAAACGACCTCTGGAACGAGATGCACGAGAGCGGCGTCATCGACAAGACCGCCCTCGTTTTCGGTCAGATGAACGAAGCGCCGGGCGTCCGCATGCGCGTGGCGCTCACGGGTCTTACGATGGCGGAATACTTCCGCGACGAGGAGCAGCGCGACGTGCTGCTGTTCATCGACAATATCTTCCGCTTTGTGCAGGCGGGCAGCGAGGTTTCTACCCTGCTCGGGCGCATGCCCTCCGCCGTCGGCTATCAGCCGACGCTTGCCAACGAAATGGGCGAGCTGCAAGAGCGCATCACCTCCACAAAAAGTGGCTCGATCACGTCCGTGCAGGCGGTCTATGTTCCGGCGGACGATCTGACCGACCCCGCCCCCGCCACGACCTTTACCCATCTCGACGCGACGACGGTCCTGAGCCGTAAGATCGCCGAGCAGGGGCTTTATCCCGCGGTCGACCCGCTGGAATCGTCCTCCCGCATTCTCGAGGAGGATATTGTGGGCGAGCGGCATTACCGCATTGCCCGCAGCGTGCAGGCCACGCTGCAAAAATACCGCGAATTGCAGGATATCATCGCCATTCTCGGCATGGACGAGCTGAGCGACGCAGACAAGCTTACGGTCAACCGCGCGCGCAAGATTCAGCGTTTCCTTGCCCAGCCGACCTTTGTTGCCGAAAAGTTCACCGGCCTTCCGGGCGTATATGTGCCGCTGGAGGAAACGCTGCGCGGCTTTGAAGCGATCCTCTCCGGCGAGATGGACGGTTATCCCGAAATGGCATTTTACAATGTCGGCACGCTCGACGATGCGCTTGCCAAGGCGAAGAAGATGGAAAGCGGGGAAGTGTGATGAACACGTTTCACCTTCGTATTCTTGCACCGGAGCGTACATTTTTCGACGGCGCCTGCGCCTCGCTCACCGTGCCGACGATCGACGGCATGTACGGCGTGATGGCGCAGCATGAGGACGTTGTGATCGCGATCGTCCCCGGCAAGCTGACGCTGCGGGGACAGGACGGCGATGAGCAGATCGCCGCCGTATCCGAGGGACTTCTCAAGATGGAAAACGGGGAAGCGCTGCTGCTGGTGGACACGATCGAGCGGCCGGAGGAGATCGACCTGCGCCGCGCCGAGGAGATGGCCGCCGCTTCGCGCGCCGAGCTTGACGCCAGGCACAGCGAGCAGGAGCAGGCGCTTGCCCGCGCGCGCATCGCCCGCGCCGTGAGCCGCATGCACGTCAAGCGCGACGGGAAATAAAGAGAAAAAAGATCCGCGTTTTCAAAAACGCGGATCTTTTTTGCCCTCTTCGCCAGGATTCGCCGCGTTTTGCGCACAATTTGTGCTAAAAGTGGAGAAAAAGGAGGGGAAATCCATGGAAATGTCCGCAAAAAAGCAGCTGTTCCCGCGCCGCGTGCTCGAGCTGAGCGTTGACGCGCTGCGCCCCAATCCCAACCAGCCGCGCGTGGAGTTCGACGAGGATTCCCTGCACGCGCTGAGCGACAGCATTCGCCGCTACGGAATCTTGCAGCCGCTGACCGTCCGCCGCACGGACGAAGGCTATGAGCTCATCGCCGGGGAGCGGCGGCTGCGCGCGGCAAAGCTTGCGGGGCTGCGCGAGGTGCCGTGTCTGCTTGCCCGCTCGAGCGAGGAGGAGAGCGCGCTGCTTGCGCTTGTGGAAAATTTGCAGCGCCGCGACCTGCATTATCTTGAAGAGGCGGCCGCCATCGCGCGGCTCATCTCGTCCTACGGCCTTTCGCAGGAGCAGGCGGCGGAAAGGCTGGGGAAATCCCAGTCCGCCGTTGCCAACAAGCTGCGTCTGCTGCGCCTGTCACCGGACTGCACGCGCCTGCTGTGCGCGCATGACCTTTCCGAGCGGCACGCCCGGGCGCTGCTGCGCCTTGCCGATGAGGAGGATCGCCTGCATGCCTTGCAGACCATTATCCGCCGCGGCTGCAATGTTGCCCAGAGCGAAGCGCTCATCGAGAAAATGCTGAAGAGAAAGCAAACATCGCCGCGCCTGCCGACCTATGTTGTCAAAGATGTGCGTATTTTCCTCAACACGATCCGCCATTCTCTCGGCCTAATGCAGCGGGCGGGCGTGGAGGCCGACATGCAGCGCGAGGACACGGAGGAGAACATTCTTTTGACCATTCGGATCCCGAAATGTGCAAAGCGCTGAGAAAAAAGTTAAAATTGTCACCCTTTTGTGATTCTTTTTCACCTGTTCTGTGATATACTGATGCAGTCGGCGGGGAAAGCCCCACCGCAAAGAACGGAAGAAACAGGGAGGAGCCAGAGATGGAAGAAAACATCGGCGCCTTTGAGGAAAAGAAAAGGAAAAAGGGCGGCAAGCGCCTGATGAAGCCGGAGAAGGCCGTCAGAGCGTCTGCGGAGTCCTGCGGCGAGACGCCGCCGCGCGTTCCACGTGAAACATCGGGGAAGGCGGGCAAGGTCATCGCCATCGTCGCCGCCGTGCTGGCGGCGGCCTATTTGGGCTTTGGCGCATGGGTGTCGGCGGGGCAGTGCATTTACCCCAACGTGATGCTCGGCGAGGTCAACTACGGCGGCATGAGCGAGCAGCAGGCCGCGCAGCAGCTCAAAGAGAGCGTGGCGCAGGCGAGGGGCGCAGGCGTCGACTTCGTTCTGCCCGACGGCACAGAGGTCGCGCATGTGTCGCTCGACGAGATGCCGGAGCACGTCGACTTTGACGGTCTTGCCAAGCAGATCTACATTGTCTATGGCTGCAACGACAGCATTTTGACAGCGGGAGCAAAGTATCTGCGCGCGCTCGTCAAGCCGCAGGACGCTGCAACGACGGTGGGATTATATTATTCTCCCAATCAGCTTGGCAGTCTGGTCGACACGCTGTGCGATGACATAACCTGCGATCCGGTGGAATTTGCCATTCACGTGACCGAGGACGGTAAGGTCAGCGTTACGAAGCCGATGGACGGCCGCGCCGCGACCGACACCGCGAAAGAGCAGCTCAGTATGTACCTTGGCGGCGCGTACCTCAGCGGCGGCAAGCCGTCTGAGATCGTGCTGAAGAGCGATGCGGAGGGCGGCGTTTACGATGTGATCCCCGCGCAGGAGGCCGATCTTGCCGCGCAGCGCGAGGCGATCATCGGGCAGAAGGTCAACGCGTCCTTTGATAAGGAAAGCGGCACCGTCGTGCCGGGACACGCGGGGGTGGATTTTGCACTCTCTGACCTGCAAGCCGCCTATGACAAAGCTGCGGCGGGGGAGACCGTCGATGTGCCGAACGCCGCGGTCGAGCTGCCGGACGTGACGACCGAGCAGCTTGAGCAGGTGATCTTCCGCGACGAGCTCAGCTCTTATACCACGAAGGTCGGCGGCGCACCCGGCCGCCGCGCGAACGTCAAGCTCACCGCCTCGCGCATCAACGGCTACATTATGAACGCCGGCGAAACGATGAAATACGGCCCGCTCGTCACGCCCTTTACCGCGGCGAACGGCTACAGCCCCGCGCCGGGCTACTTGCAGGGCAAGACCGTTGACATGGTCGGCGGCGGCGCGTGCCAGGCGAGCTCTACGCTCTATGCCGCCGCGCTCTACGCCAACCTTGAGATCGTGCAGCGCACGAACCACGGCTTTGCCTCCGACTACATCGGCCTCGGCCTTGACGCGACGGTCGCCGAGGGCGGCCCTGAGTTTGAGTTCCGCAACAATACCAATTATCCCATCAAGGTCTGCGCCGAGTATACGACGAGCGGCAACAAGAATTATCTCAAGATCACCATTCTCGGCACCAAGGTGGACGACACCTATGTGAAGATCCGCGCCGACGTGCTTGAGACCATTCCGTTTACGGAGGAGATCGTTGAAACGGACGAGCTTGCTCCCGGCGAGCGCAAGGTCGAGCAGACCGCCTACACCGGCTACAAGGTAAAGACCTACCGCAATGTCTACTCCGGCGATGGCAAGCTCATCTCCTCGACCTTTGAGGCGAACAGCAACTACAAGGCGCGCAACCGCATCGTGTACGTCGGCAAGTCCGCCGTCACGGTGCCGACCGACCCCGGCGTGACCGCGCCGGTCGATCCCGGAACCACCGCGCCCATCGATCCCACCGTGCCGGTCGACCCCGGTACGACCACCGATCCCGGTGTGACCGACCCCGGCGCCACGACGGAGCCGCCCGTTGTGGAAATGGAGCGCCCCGGCTGGCTCGATACGGGATTGGACTGAGAATTTCATAAAAAAAGAGGGCGATTCTCTCATGTGAGAGGATCGCCCTCTTTCTCACGCTCGCTGCGGGTGGCAGGGAACGAAAAAAGGATCACTGCTTCTTGCGGATCAGAATGAACGGGGTGCACTGGTCGTCCTGACCGGCGGGGTTGTCGCGAATGATCTCGCAGAGCTGCTCGTCGGTGAGGGTCACGCAGTCGGCCTTGCCGAGAATGTCGCGCGTGAGGTCGTTGGCATCGACGATCATCGCGCGCACGCCGGTCTTTTCGAAGATCTCATTACAAACGCCCGAGGGATTTTCAGGGATGCGAATGCCGTAATCGCCATAAACCGGGAACACGTCGGGGTAGAAGCCATCGAGTCCCGTGACCTCCATGCCGACCATATCGTAGAAAATGCCGTGCTTGCCCACGAGCTTGCCGAAGCCCGCGCAGATGGCGGCCCAGAGGACCTTCCATGCGCCGCACTCGTTGATGGCGAACTGCATCTTGCACACCTCGCCCACGCCGATGCCGGCGCTGTTGTGCTGAATGGCAAAGCGGCTGAGGAACTTTGCCAGCCACGAGATCTTCATATCCTTGCGATAGACCACGCGCTTCTGGCACAGGGCGATGATCTTTTCGCTGATGCTCAGAAGGTCGCCCTCTTCATAGAGGGGCTTGACGTAGCGGTTGACAAGCTCGATATAATCCTCGCCGATCTCGACAAAGTGCGTCTGAATGGCGTGGCGAAGATAAATGCCCGTGGAAGTCTCGATTTCGACATTCTTGGAGCCGTTTGCAACAAAATCCATAAAAAAGCCTCTTTCGTGCAAAATTTGGGATCCGTCAATAGAACCGATGGTATTGTACCACAAAATCTGCAAAATGCTACTATAAATTGCAAAAATCCAAAAAAGAAATGAACGCGCCGCCCGCGGCGCGTTTGCAGCGCAGCGGGCGGCGTGTATCAAAGAAAAAAGAGAGTTTGGAAAGGCCGATCTCGGCCAAGAGAGCATTACTTTTCGGTGATGACCTTGAGCACCTTTTCGTAGCTTTCCTGCGCCACGGGAATGGCGTGTGCAAGCAGCTCTTCGCCCTTTTTGCAGCACTCATCGGCAAAGGCCTTGTCCTTCAGGGAGGAAAGGTTGATGAGCACGTTCAGCCATGCGCTCTGCATGGCGGTCTTGAGCGTGAGCGCGGCGATGCCAAGATCGCTGACAACGTTCGGGTTCGTCGTGCCGACAAGCTCGGCACAGAGGTCGATGGCCTCGGCGCAGATCTCCATCATCGTCAGCGGCACCTGCGTGCAGCTGCGGAAGCTTGCCTGCACGGCGCCGCGGCGAATGGCCTTGTGCGCGTCGTCGTCCTTCGGGAGGGCGAGCGATTCGATCAGAACGTCGAAGACCTCGCTGTCGCGGTTCATGACGTCGATAAAGCGCTCCTTGAGCTCATTGCCCTTGGCAATGGCGTCCAGAAGGCGCTCGCGGTCGTTCTCAAAGCCCTTCTTGTCCAGCGTCAGGCCGTTGACCATCATCGTCAGCGCGACGCCGACACCGCCGGCAAGACCGGCCACAGCGCCGCCGCCGGGAGCGGGAGTGCCTGAACCGACCTCGTTGATGAGCTCGGTAACTTTCATATCTGCGATCTTCATAGCGTTCCTCCCGGTAATTTTAGAGTCAGAAGAGAATATGTCAGGAAGAGGCGGATGGTTCCGCCTCTTCCTTGGGGATCAAAAGAGTAAAATCTGTGAGGCAGCCGTTTCTTAGAACAGGCCGGTGATCTTGCCGTTGGCGTCGATGTCGATGCGCTCGGAAGCGGGAACCTTGGGAAGACCCGGCATGGTCATGATGTTGCCGGTCTTGGCAACCAGGAAGCCGGCACCGGCGTTGACCTTGATCTCGCGGACGGTGATCTTGAAGCCGCGGGGAGCGCCCAGCTTGGTCTGATCGTCGGAGAAGGAGAACTGCGTCTTGGCCATGCAGATGGGCATCTTGTCGAAGCCGAGCTCAGTGAGCTGAGCAGCCTGCTTCTTGGCGTCGCCAGCGAGCACCACGCCGTCAGCGCGGTAGACCTTGGTGGCGATCTTGTTCAGCTTCTCTTCAATGGAATCCTCCAGGTCGTAGACGAACTGGAAGTGATCGTTGGTGGTGTCCTCAGCGAGGCGGATGACTTCCTCAGCCAGAGCCTTGCCGCCCTCGCCGCCCTTGGCCCAAACCTCGGACAGACGGACGTTGACGCCCTGCTCCTTGCACTTGGCCTCAACGAGGTCGAGCTCGGCCTTGGTGTCGGTCGGGAAAGCGTTGATGGCGACGACGCAGGGAAGACCGTAGACGTTCTTCACGTTGTCGACGTGCTGGAGGAGGTTGGGCAGGCCCTTCTCGAGAGCCTCGAGGTTCTCGCTGTTGAGCTCAGCCTTGGGCACACCGCCGTGATACTTGAGGGCGCGGACGGTGGCAACGATGACAACAGCGTCGGGGTGGAAGCCACCGGCACGGCACTTGATGTCGAGGAACTTCTCGGCGCCCAGGTCAGCAGCGAAGCCAGCCTCGGTGACGGTGTAATCGGCGAGCTTCATCGCAGTCTCGGTGGCCTGGATGGAGTTGCAGCCGTGAGCGATGTTGGCGAAGGGGCCGCCGTGGATGAAAGCGGGGGTGTGCTCGAGGGTCTGGACCAGGTTGGGCTTGATGGCGTCCTTCAGGACGGCAGCCATAGCGCCCTCGGCCTTCAGGTCATGCGCGGTGATGGGCTGACCGGCGCGGTTGTAGGCGACGACCATCTTGGCAAGACGGGCCTTCATGTCGGCAAGGTCGGTAGCGAGGCACAGAACAGCCATGATCTCGGAGGCGACGGTGATGACGAAATGGTCCTCCCGCACCACGCCGTCGGCCTTGGCTCCCAGTCCGATCACGATATTTCTCAAAGCGCGGTCGTTCATGTCCAGGCACCGCTTCCAGAGGATCTGCCGGGTGTCGATGCCCAGGGCGTTCCCCTGCTGGATATGGTTATCCAGAAGAGCGGCTAACAGGTTGTTGGCCGTGGTAATGGCGTGGAAATCACCGGTAAAATGCAGGTTCAGATCCTCCATGGGCACCACCTGGGCGTATCCGCCGCCGGCAGCTCCTCCCTTGATCCCGAAGCACGGTCCCAGGGACGGCTCTCTTAAGGCCAGCATGGTCTTCTTTCCCGCTTTTGTGAGGGCCTGGGCCAGTCCGATGCTGGTGGTGGTCTTACCCTCTCCGGCCGGAGTCGGGTTGATGGCAGTCACTAACACCAGTTTCCCATCGGGTCTTTCCCTGACCTCATTCCAGAGTTCATTGGAGATCTTGGCTTTATACTTTCCATAGAGCTCCAGATCGTCTTCAGAGATCCCGTACTGGGCAGCCACGTCCTTAATGGGCAGCATTTTCGTTTCCTGAGCGATTTCGATATCTGTTTTCATAGTCCCTCTCCTCTTCTTGTTTCATTGTATCTTCACGCCGTTTCCGGCATCCGATCCATCTCCGCGCCTTCCTTCCGGCTAATAGCCTGCCTCTGTGAAGGCGTCAAACTCTTCCATGGACATGAGGATCTTTCTGGGCTTGGTGCCCTCTTCCTCTCCCACGACCCCGGCCTCGGCTAGCTGGTCCATGATCCTGGCAGCCCGGTTGAAGCCGATCTTGAACATCCGCTGGAGCATGCCGATGGAAGCCTTATCCTTTTCGATGATAAATCTTCCTGCATCAAAGAACAGGGTATCCCGGTCACTGCCGCCGGAAGCACCTCCGGCTCCTCCGCCCTGGTTCATCTTCTGCTCCACCGATCTGTCATAGCCTGTATCCTCATTCTGCTCCTTGATATAATCCGTCACCTGGGAGACCTCCTGGTCGGACACAAAGGCTCCCTGGACCCTTAAGGGCTTAGGATAGCCCGACGGATAGAACAGCATATCGCCGTTGCCCAGAAGCTTTTCGGCTCCGTTCATATCCAGAATCGTTCTGGAATCCACGCCGGAAGCCACTGAAAAAGCGATCCTGGAGGGAACATTGGCCTTGATGACACCGGTGATGACGTTGACCGACGGCCTCTGGGTGGCGATCACCAGATGGATCCCGGCGGCCCTGGCCAGCTGGGCCAGACGGCAGATGGAATCCTCCACCTCGCTGGACGCCACCATCATAAGGTCTGCCAGCTCATCAATAATAATTACGATCTGAGGAAGCTTTTTCTGAATCTCCGGTCCGGTTTCCCCATGCTTGACCTTTTCATTAAAGCCCTTTAAATCACGTACATTGTACTGTGCAAAAAGTTTGTAACGCTTTTCCATCTCAGCAACTGCCCAGTTCAAAGCACCTGCCGCCTTCTTCATATCTGTGACAACCGGAATCATCAGATGTGGAATTCCGTTATATACACTTAGTTCCACAACTTTTGGATCGACAAGGATCAGTTTAACATCATCAGGATCTGCCTTATAAATAACACTCATGATCAGAGTGTTGATGCAGACAGATTTACCGGATCCTGTTGCACCTGCAACAAGAAGATGCGGCATCTTGGCAATGTCAGTCACAACAACCTTTCCGGCAATATCTTTACCAACTGCAAATGAAATTGGCGATTTACTGTTTTTGAACTCTTTTGACTCCAGCAGATCTCCCAGCATAACCGCTGTATTTTCACTGTTCGGAACTTCGATACCGACCGCGGCTTTACCAGGGATTGGAGCTTCAATTCTCAGATCTGCAACTGCAAGATTTAACTTGATATCATCTGCAAGTCCAACAATCCGGCTTACTTTTACGCCCTGTTCCGGTTGAAGTTCATATCTTGTAACAGATGGACCACAGCTTGCGTTTGTTACATGTACTCCAACTCCAAAATTCTGTAATGTCTGTTCCAGTTTTAAAGCCGTGGCACGAAGGTGTTCATCCGAATCACCGCCGCCTTTCTTCCCCTTCTTTAACAGATTCAGCGGAGGTGTATGATAAACCGGCCGTGGTTTTTGCTCCTGTTCCCGTATGGTCTGTTCTACACTGGCTGTCTCTGCGGCAACTGCCTGCGCGTCTTTTTTGCTGCTTTTTCTGGAATGCTCCTGTTTTATCTCCGGGCTATTTTCAATCATAGGATCCGCAGCCGGATCATGTTCAGAACTCATCTCGTTTTCTTGTCGGGAAGCGGGTGTCTGTACCGGTTCAAGATGCAGTGCATCGTCAAATGGAATCTCTTCCTGTACATCCATTGCCGGTTCTGCTCTGTTAATGACAAAATGATCTTCAAAGGAATCCGTCAGATCTTTTGAATCCGGCTCTTTCTCCGGGATAAGTTCTGTCATTTCAGGTGATTTTGGAGTCCGCCCAAAGCCACCAACAGGTGATTCTTCCTCTGAAAGAAGCGTTGTGGCGAACGTAATACCTGATGCTTTAAGGTCTGTCCGCTTTGTGCGTTTCTTTTTCTCATTTGGAGAAGATGCATCTGCCTGTGAAGTTTCGACTTTTTCTCTTTGCTTCAACGCAAGTGCCTCTTTGCGGGCATCCCGCTCCAGTGTACGGATCTCAGCAGTTTCCTGATGTTTCCGTTTCACTTCCTGGTAAGCTTTCTTTCCATGTCTTCCAAGTGGAGCTAATAAAGAACGTTCTGTTACCAGAATGATACAAATGATTGAGAAAATGATCAAAATAACATAAGTACCTGCTTCTCCGATCAGTGGACATAAAATACTGATCAGAATTCCGCCAAGTAATCCACCCGCATTTTTATCAGCACTGGAATCTTTGTAGTAAGATAAAACAGATGTCCCGGCAGTATATGGATGAAACATCAATTCTAAAATTCCACAAAGGAGAATGACCAGAACAATTGCGGCACCTACTTTTATGTAAGCATGAGGATTTCCTTTATTGGAAATATAAAAAGCAACTGCTCCGAAAAAAACAAATGGAAATAAATATGCCATTGCTCCTACAAGTCCAAATCCTACAGAAGAAATTGCTCCTCCCGCTATGCCACCCATACCAAAATTACTCAGGATAAGAAGGATGCAGATGGCAAGGGAACCCAATAGAAGAATCTCTGAACGGATTTCCTGACTTTGTGCTGTATTTATATGATTTGAAGTTCTTTTTGTCTTACTGCCAGAACTTTTCTTTGTGGAGGCAGAAGCTTTTTTTGCTGTCGATGTTTTCTTAGTTGTTGCATTTTTTGCTGCTTTCGCTGTGTTGTTCGTAGAACTTTTTTTCGTATTTGTAGATTTTGCAGCCATCTGATTCCCCCTTAATTATTATACCATTGTACTGATTCAATCAAACGATAGATTGAATACATACTATTTCAAGTATAACATCAATTAAAATTCATGTCATTACAAAATTTCTTTGATCAGATGCCATTTTTTTGTTCTATATTTACATTTCCGAAGGTTTTTCCCGTTTTTCATCAATCAATTCATAGAGTTTTTTAAATGCCTGGTGAATGCCTCCGACTTCGTCGATGATCCCTTCTCTTACAGCTTCTTCTCCTTCTAACAGTGTTCCTACATCTTTTACAAGCTGCGTAGGGTTCAACATCAGATCAACAAGACGTTTTTCTGTGATTTTAGAGTGTGCAGCAATAAATCTGGCAATTCTGTCCTGTGTACGTTCCATATTTCTCAGACTCTGTGTCACACCGATAAAAGTACCGTTTGAACGAACCGGATGAACAACCATGGTTCCTGTCGGTACAATAAAGGAATAATCTGCCGAAACAGCAAGAGGACCGCCAATAGAATGACTTCCACCAAGGACAAGAGAAACGGTTGGTTTTCCCAAAGAAGCTATCATCTCCGCAATTGCAAGTCCAGCTTCCACATCTCCACCCAGTGTATTTAATAAAATGAGAACCCCCTCTACTTCATCGCTTTCTTCAGCTTCAGCCAGTTGTGGAAGTAAATGTTCGTACTTTGTTGCTTTTGTATTATTTGATACTGTTTCATGTCCTTCAATTTCACCTATAATTGTCAGAAGACGAATTTTGTAATTCTTTTTATTTTCATTTAACATTAACGCACCAAATTCTTTGATTTCATCTGATTTTTGCTTTTTTTCCTCGCTCATATAAATATGCCTCCTGTTGAAAGTAAATAAATACTATTACTAGCATGCACAGAATATGGGGAAAATATGTATTGTATCCAATTCTGCATATCAATCTCCACAATTTAGGCAAAAGAGCTAACTACTGTTTAAAACCTACAATTCGGATACAAAAAAAACAGGAGGTATGGATACAAAATCATGGGAATCCATACCTCCTGAATCATATGTTATTTATATTAATCTTCCAGTGCCTGTTCTACATCGGCAATCAGATCTTCAATATTCTCAATTCCAAGACTGAAACGAATCAGATCTGGCTGTACACCTGCTTCCAACAGTTCCTGCTCATTCATCTGTCTGTGTGTATGACTTGCAGGATGAAGTACGCAGCTTCTTGCGTCTGCTACATGAGTTACAATCGCAACCAGCTTCAGTTTGTCCATCATCTTAACTGCTGCTTCTCTTCCGCCCTTTAATCCAAAAGTAATAACACCGCATGTTCCATCCGGCATATATTTCTGAACGAGGTCATAATCTTTACTTCCCGGAAGTGACGGACAGTTAACCCATGCTACTTTCTCATGTCCCTGGAGATACTGAGCCATCTTTACAGCGTTCTCACAATGTCTTGGCATTCTCAAATGAAGACTCTCGAGTCCAAGGTTCAGAAGAAATGCATTCTGTGGAGACTGGATCGATCCAAGATCTCTCATCAGCTGTGATGTTGCTTTTGTTATATAAGCAGCTTTGCCAAACTTTTCTGTGTATACAATTCCGTGATAAGTCTCATCCGGTGTTGTAAGTCCGGAAAACTTGTCTCCGTAAGCAGCCCAGTCAAAGTTACCGCTATCAACGATTGCACCACCAACACAGGCTGCATGTCCATCCATGTATTTTGTAGTTGAATGAGTAACAATATCTGCACCCCATTCAAAAGGACGACAGTTGATCGGTGTTGCAAATGTATTATCTACGATTAACGGAACATGATGTGCATGTGCAGCTTTTGCAAATTTCTCAAAATCAAAAACAGTCAATGCCGGATTGGCAATCGTCTCTCCAAAAACAGCTTTCGTATTCTC
>OLPA01000778.1_pt1 | contig 28996 bp, 25 predicted proteins | sample 1672811 | NCBI WGS metagenome assembly OLPA01 (sample SAMEA3136726, study PRJEB25190) | human gut metagenome | biome: human gut; feature: human-associated habitat; material: faeces | place: Austria | collected 2013
GACCGCCGTTGTCGGCTTTCCCGCTTCGCCGTGAAGAAGTCTATGCCCTCAAGGGGGGATCAAATCTCTGTGATCGTATTCCAACCGACCGCGCCGCCCTCTCGCGTGAATTTCCGCGAAATTAGGGGGCCGGGGGTCTGCAAGGAAAAACCACAAACCGATAAAAAACTGGACACCGAGGGGCAGAAAAATAGGAATTTGGTCGATAATACTTGAATGTTTAGCGGAAATAATGCGCACAAAAAAGACCCCACGCCAAATTTGCGCAGGGTAACCACGGTAGCCACAGTAGCCACTTTCCCGGGGATACATACAAGAATATATATAGAATAATTAAGAAGAGCGGAAGGAGGGCTGATTAAATGTTTCCTATATGAAGAGTATACCTGTGGTTACGTGGCTACTGTGGCTACCTATACTTGAAAACCCTTGATAATCAAGGGAAATATGAGCTTTCCGGGGTAGCCACTCCTATTTTCCGGTGGTTACCAGTGGCTACCGGAAAAGCGGCAGCATAATCATTTTGAGACTGAGCAGAAAAAAGTGTGCACACGAATTCACTTTTATTCACTCCAGTTCACTTGTGTGCAGGCATCAGGTGTGATAAGGTTATCATGTCGGAAAAGACGCAGCGCAAAAGACAGCATGCTGCCCAGCGAAAAGTGGCTACCTTCGCAGTTGAGTAGCGAATGAATGAGCGTTTTACAAATAGCCTATTGCCAAGCGGATCAAAATGTGATATAGTGCAAATGGATAAACGAATTTGCTGTTTGATAATTCGGTTTGTGTAAGGGAGTATCGCCATGAAGGTTTGCTTTGTTGAAAATACGAGCGTCATCGATCGGGAACATCACTTGCCGCTGGGCTGCCTGACCTGTGAGCAGTTGAACGGTCGCGGCTGGGATGAATACCGACTGCTGGAAGCTCATCTGGATTTTTTCATTCCGACCGAATATACTACTGCTGCAGAATATCTGTCGGGGTTAGATACTGCCTGCAAGACAATAGCCCGGATGAAATTGATGCTGGCTGAAAATCGATATTATCAGATGAACGACGAGGCTGCGAATACGTTTGCTTCTGTCGAAGCTCTGCTGGATGAAACCCGTCAGCAGGTCGAGAAGAATATGAATACCGAGGACGAATATGTCCTTGATATTGGTATCGAATTTGACGTAGCTGCACTGCAGACAGCTTCTGCTTATTTTTCTGCAATGTACATGACGCACGCAGAGGCAGTCCGTGTGTTTACCGAAGTGGTGGATGCGGTCATGATCCAGAACGACGCCTATCCCCAGCGCCGTCCTATCGAACGTATGCAGGCGTATGGCTTTGAGCGTTTCCAGGAGGCAGTGCGCGAGCTTGTACAGGAATCTGAAACAGCGGCATCGTCTGTGTACGCACCTGACTTTGATATGCTGACGCTTTCGGACGGTACTGTAAAGATCGCCCCAGTGGTAAGCATCAACAACATCGCGCAGCTGATGTACCATGAGATCATGAATATGATCATGCAGGGACACAGCATTCGCAGGTGTAAGAACTGTGGGAAGTATTTCGTGCAGTACGGTGACCGCATCGTGGATTACTGTGATGAAATACCCGAGGGAGAGACCAAGCCCTGCAGTGTAATCGGTTCTTCCCGCCAGTTCACTGCCAGCTTGAAGGACGATCCCATCAAGCAGACCTACACCCGCGTGTATAAGAAGTACGTCGCACGGCGCAGGCTCAAGACCATCACGGAAGGACAGTTTACCGAATGGTCTGCGGCAGCGAAGAAGTTGCGTACACATGCCTATGAAACAGGTATGCATGAAGAAACCTTCCGGGAAAAGCTGGATGAACTGATGGCGGAAATCACAGGAGAAATATAAATAGCAAATAATCAAACAAAAATAGTAATTGCTATTGACGTCTGAGACTGAATATGATACACTAGGGGTTGGAAAGGTATATCCATTTGAGGAAATAAGCTTCCGGTCATGATGATTGGAAGCTTTTATTATCCTCAAAAAGTAGCAAACAGAAAATATAAACAATGGTTGGATATTAGAAAGGGAGTGTAATCGGATGGATGCAGTACAGATGAGAGACCTGATGGAACACTATGGAAAGCTCAGAAGCGGAGTGGAGACCTGCAAAGGAAACATCCGTCGGATCAGGAGCGGCACCTTCGATGAATATATCGAAGAAAAGACGCATCGGAGTACCCTGGGCGAAAGCCGCCTGAACAGTGGTAAGCCTGCTAACCCAACGGAAACGCTGGGCATGTACGGGCGCAAGCAGTTTGAACTGGAGCGAGACTTTCAGCTTCGCAGCGAACAGCGCAGGCTGGCGGTTAAACAGGCTTTGCTCTGGCAGCTCAACAGCCTGATCGACCGGCTTGACGAAAAGGAACGCGAGATCATCGTCAGACGGTATGTGGAAGGTGTGCGCGTAGAGGAATTGTACGAGGTTATAGGTATCTCCCGCGCGACAGCGTTCAGACGGCTGGAGGCAGGCATACTGCGCATGGCGGATCTGTACCGGGAAATGTACGAACAGGCGGCATAAAAGGAACGGGTGATGCGAATGAATGCAAAGGAATTCATGGCCGAATTGTATAAGGGCGTGCCGGCAGACAAGGCAACGTATCTGTTTACTTGCCCTGATAATGCGACATATCCTTTTACAATCGGCAGCATGGATCGGATGCTGGAAAAGGCCATGCGTCTGACTCAAACGAAGGATGTGTATTTCGGCCTGCATCTGATGGATGAGCTGCCGCCTCCGGGAAAGCGTTCCAGCGTGGAAAAGATCAGCTGCATGTCTTTTATCCATGAGGAGTACGACGTCAAGGGACCGGCGCACAAGGAGCAGAACCTCCCAGAAACGCTGGAGGAATTGCTTTCGTTTCTGCATGGTCTGGAATGCCCGCCGAGCATCGTTGTTCATAGCGGCAACGGCGTTCACACCTACTGGCTTCTGCAGGAGTACATTACGGTTACCGAAGAAAATCGGGGATGGATTAAGCGGATCGTGAAGGGCTATGAAAAGCATACCCACCGGCTGGGCATGGAGCGCGGCTGGAAATTCGACCCTGTGGCAGACCTTGCCCGAGTGCTGCGCATTCCCGGTACGCTCAATCACAAGAGCGATCCGCCCAAACAGGCTGTGGTGATCGAAGCGAATCTGACGCGGTATCCTCTGTCGGCGTTTGAAAAGCATGCTGATGCGCAGAAAGCGTACAGCGGCAGCAAGATTCCTTTTACGCCCAATCCTGAACTTGTCGGTCCCGCCAAGCGTATTCTTGAGGGTTGTGGATTTATTCGGTACTGTCGCGACGATTCCGCCAATCTGCCCGAGCCGGCATGGTATGCGATGGTCACCAACGTTGCTCCGGCCTCGGATGGCATTGAAGCTGTCCATGAACTGAGCGCGGAATACGGTGACTACAGCATTGAAGAAACAGATCGCAAGATCAGGCATGCGCTGGAGCAGAACAAGCCCCATGGCTGTCAGTATATCCGGGATTGCCTCGGATTTGACTGCCCTGCAGGCGGCTGCGGCGTGAAAGCGCCGGTGGTTTTCTCTCTTTACACGAAGGAAGAACGTGTGCGTCAGTTGATGGAGAAGAACCTGACGGCGGAGGATGTGTTCGCAGAAAATACGCTCTCCCTCATGGTGTATGCAAAAGAAAAACTTCCCGGCGAGTACGGAAAGTTCAAGCTGCGTCTGCGCCGGCTGAGTATCTCGCTCCGGGATTTTGAACGCGCCGTTATCCATCAGGAGGAAACTGAAAGGACGAAGGCAATAGGATTTGAGGTGATCAGGGGCGGTCCGATCAGTCTGCCGGACATCGACCTGCACGGCGCTGTAGAGCCGGACGGCTTTTCAGTCTCTGCACAGGATGGTATTTGGAAAACTGCGATGAGCTTGGGAGTTTCAGTTACGCTGCCGGTTGCGGCAGAGCCTGTAGTGATCACGCGCAAGCTGGAGAATGTGGACGACGGTCAGGAAAAGCTGGAGATCACCTTTCGCAGAAACGGCAGGTTCAAATCTATACGCATCCCGCGTTCGGCGGCGCTCAATAAAACCCAGCTGATCCGTTACGCCGACAGCGGCCTGCCGGTCAATTCCGGGAATGCGGAGGACATGGTCAGCTACCTCGCTGCTTACGAAGCGAAGAACAACAGCTGCATTCCCTGCATCCGTTCCATCGACCGTATCGGCTGGGTCGGAAAGGAATTCTATCCCTACCGAATGGACGGTGAAATGGAATTGGAAACAGACGCCGCCAGTGTTTCGCAGATGATCGGCGGGCTGACGCAGGAAGGAACACAGGAGGCATGGATGAAAGCCGCCGAAACCGTACGCGCCGGAAGCATCTCCCGGGCGGTCCTTGCTGGCTCGTTCGCATCCCCTCTTCTGCACTGGCTGAAGCACCGTGTATTTCTGGCGCATGTATGGCACGACTCCCGGGGCGGCAAGACCGCAACGCTGAAGTTGGCGCTGTCGGTGTGGGGAGATCCGGTAAAGCTGCTGACCAGCTATCATGCAACGGCAGTCGGTCTGGAACGCAGCTGTGCCGCAATGATGCACCTGCCGATGGGACTGGATGAACTGCAGGCGCTGGCGGAGAAGCGCATGACGGTGGAATCCATCGTATACAGCCTGGGTAATGGTTTTGGCAAGCTGCGCGGCGCAAAAAATGGTGGCCTTCAGAAAACGCTGCAATGGCGCAACATCATTCTCTCCACCGGCGAGATGCCGCTGATCCGGGAAAACAGCATGGACGGCGTCGGTTCCCGTGTGCTGGAACTGTACGGAAGACCCATTGCCGATGAAACCACCGCCCGGGAACTGCATCAGGTGAGCGAACGGAACTATGGGCACGCAGGAAAGAGGTATATCGAATACCTGACAGAAGAGATTCTTTCGGAAGAGGACGCACTGGAAAACCTGTATCGGAAAATGCAGAACAGTCTGCGCGAGGAATACCAAAAGAACCGTGCGGATGAACCGGGGGTACACTTCGACAACATTGCCGTTCTGTGCTTGGGCGACTATCTTTCCAGCATGTCAGTGTTCGCACTGACAGAGGAGGAAGCGTGGGCGCAGGCAGTCAGGCTGGGAACGGAACTGCTGGAAAACAACGCGCAGCTTCAGCCGGAGGATTCCATTCAGCGGGCATGGGAGTTCACGGTGGACTGGATCGGTTCCAATCGTGAGCATTTCCGGGCAGGCATATATACCAGCTTGACGCGCTATGGTTCCTTTGCAGCGGAACATGTGAACATCATCCAGAGCGTATACCGCAAGGCGCTGGAGGATGCCGGGTTCAGCTATGCGAAATCTGTCAGGGGCTTTGTCAGTCGGGGCTGGTTTGACAGCTTTACTGATGCCGACGGTAAGAACCGCAGTCAGTATCAATGCAAAATCAACGGCGTGAATATGCGTGTCTTCCGCTGCAAACTGAAAGTCGGCGCGGATGACGGCAGCGAGGATGACTTTTTGAAATGAAAACAGGATGATCGGGAGCGCTTGAGCAATCGGCGCTCTTTTCTCATCCCAGAAAAAAGAATGGAGGAAACTATATGAATACAAGAGGACTGAGCCGCTGTCAGCGGCAGCTGCTGGAGGAACTGGGCGAGCAGTATTGCGTAAACCGCATCGACGGCGCGAAATGCATCTACCGGGACTTCGGCGATCATGATGTGGAAATCTGCGGCGGCAGAACCATCCGCGCGCCGTTCCACATCTTCGTGTGGCAAAAGAAGCCGCATCTGGAAATTGTCGAGAGATTTATGGATCTTCCGCACGACTGCAAACAGGTTACTGCGCTGCTTCAGCAGATTGCGCAGCGATACGATGCCTAAAAAACAAGGAGGAAACTGATTATGAATACTACGGACAACCTTACCCCCGAAACCCGCGCTGATGATATGCGTCGTGCCTACGACCAGTATCTGCGCCGCGGACATGAACGCTACGAACTTAGCGATGTATCTCTTGACAGCATGGGATACCTGCTGCCCAAGCGTCTGGAATCGAAGCTGGTCAACGCCATGAACACCCTCAGCGTGCTGCGTCCTCTGTGTACCGAGGTGACCACATCCGGCGATCGTGCGCTGCCCGTTGTCAACGGTCACGGTAGGGCCGCATGGGTGCCCGATGGACATCCGATCCCGCAGGTACGTGACGCCTTCGACCGAGTGAATCTGGACAGCCACAAGCTGGCAGCGATCATCCGCGTGACCAACGAACTGCTGAAGGACTCCGCCGTCGACATCGAAGCATACCTGGCAGCCACCTTTGCAGACCGTCTGGCGGTCAGCGAGGAGGAAGCCTTCATTGCAGGCGACGGAGCAGAAAAGCCCCTGGGTCTGATCCATCAGGCGAAGGTCGGCTTCACGACGGAAAGCGCGGCCAGCGTATCCATCGAGGACGTGCTGAACCTGATCTTCTCCGTCCCCGAGAAGCATCGCCGCAACGGTACGCTGCTCTTGAACGACAAGACGCTCCTGCAGCTGTACAAGCAGTGCGCCGCGCAGGGGCAGAACCTGTGGCTGGGCAAGGATGATACCTTCTTCGGATACCGCATCGTCCGCTGTGCTTCCATGCCTGACGTCGCATCCGGCAGCATGACGATCCTGTTTGGCGATTTCAAGCAGGTTTACATCAACAACAACGGCGATCGCAGCATCAAGCGGCTGGATCAGTTGTTTATTGCCAACGACCATATCGGCTTCCAGATGATGGAACGCGTCGGCATCAAGATGACGGTACCGGATGCCGTCAAGGGACTGCAGGTTGCTTAATAGAAAGGAGAAACGAATTATGGAAAAGACAATGACCGTAAAGGACGCAGAGCTGCGTCTGGACCAGCTGAAGAACGGAAAGATCCCGCCCAAGGAAGTGCCCACGCTGGCGAAACCGATGTACGCGAAGGCGTATGACGGATTTATGAAACATGGCACCACCTGCAACACCCTGCGAGAGGGCTCCGACGGCGAAGGTGGTTATCTGGTGCCGGATGAATTCGAGCACCGCGTCGTACAGGCTATGGCAGAGAAAAACGTCTTGCGCAAACTGGGCACCGTCATGCAGACCGAGCGTACCATGACGTTTCCTATCGGAAAAGGCGTGGGTTTTGCAGAATGGATTCCCGAGGAAGGAGAAATTCCGATCGTTGCAGCAGAGTTTGATGAGGTGAAGCTCGGAGCGCACAAGGTAGCCACCAGCATCCGTGTGTCGGATGAACTGTTGGAAGACAGCACTTTTGATCTGGAAGGCTTCATCATCGATCAGTTTGCACAGCGCATCGGCGACGCAGAAGAGGAGGCATTCCTTCATGGCGACGGCATCGCCAAGCCTCTGGGGCTCATTTACCAGCTCGACCGCGAGGTGATCACGGAGAACGTAGGCAAAATCAGCACGGATGACTTGCTGGAACTGAAGCACGCCATTCCGCCGAGGTATCGCAAGGATGCCGTTTTCCTCATGCACGACAGCACGCTGCGCGAACTGTTCAAGCTGCGTACCGGCGAAGGGCAGTACATCTGGTATGAGAACCTGAAGAAGAACATTCCGCTGTGCATCTTCAGCCACAGGGTGATTATCAGCCCGTCCATGCCCACTATTGACAGTGGAAAGCCGCCCATTCTCTTCGGCGACTTCAAGCACTTCGTTATCGGCGACCGCAAGCATCGTCGGATCAAGCGCCTGACCGAGGTTCATGCCCAGCATGGACAGGTGGCGTACCTCATGAGCCAGCGTGTGGACGCAAAGCTCCTCGACAGGAACGCCATCGCCGCTCTGAAAGTGAAGTAACCCCAGAACAAGCCAGCCGCTGTGCTTCCAAAGAGCATGGAGGCGCAGCGGCTGGCAGCTATACAGGAGGTTTATTAGATGAAGAAATGGATATCGCTTTTCGATCTCTGCCCGATCAGGCCGGGCATGCAAAAGGACAGAGCTGCACGGATTACGGCTATGTCGTATCTGCGGGATTGTTCGGATAAAGAGCAGCGCATGGAAAAACAGCTGCTGGACAGCAGCGAGTACATCCTGCTGCGTGGCAAGGAAGGGAGTTTTACGGGACTGCTGCAGATGGTCGAAACTAATCCGGTCGGCAGGATCACCGGGCAGGCGCTTGCCGATCTGTACAACAGCGTACCTAAGTCATATCGGAAGAACGCGGTGTTCCTGATGAACACCGTTACGCTCAATGAACTTAGCCGCAGTCTGGGCTTGGATAGAGATCTGATTTCCTGCCGGGACGATGGTACGTTTATGCTTATGGACAAGCCCATCGTCCTGTGCAACGCCATGCCATTCATCAGCCAAGGCAGCGTGCCGATCCTGTTCGGGGATTTCAGCAAGGTCAGCATCGAGGACTGTGGGCGCGATGAATTGCATGAGGAGCCGTACGACAGCAATTCCAGTTCTATGAAATGTACCCTGACCGGCTATATGGACTGCAGGCTGGAAGAACAGCTGGCCGTTCGAGGCATCAGAATCGTTTGAGGAGGTTTCCCCAACAATCCCGGGGAAAGCAAAAGGAGGTCGCATGACGAACGGAGAGAAATTGCTGATCACCCAGCAGCGCAGGCAGGGATTGGGGTATACGGAGATTGCCCGGAAACTGGGCATGTCCGTGAATACGGTCAAATCCTTTTGCCAGCGCAACGGCATAAAGCCTGTCAGTAAGACAGCAATACCAGAGAAAGACACATGCAGGCAGTGTGGCAGCGTATTGGAGCATACACCCGGCAGGAAAAAGAAGCAGTTCTGTTCGGATGCCTGCCGCATGCACTGGTGGCATGAACATCGGGATATGAGCAAAACTGCCAAGGGAGCAAAATGCGCTGCCTGCGGTCGGGAGTTCATTACAGATCGTGCACAGAAATACTGCAGCCATGCCTGCTATATCGCTGCGCGGTTCGGAGGTATCCATGGGCATGAAACTTACCGCCGCGCAGTTTGACCGGGAAGCGGGCTACCGTTTCTCAAAGGCTGTGATGGGCGCACTACAGGAAAAGGGGCTGATTACACAGGAGGAGTATCGACGGATTGAACCAATTCTGGCGCAGAAATTCTCGCCCGTATGGGCTGGATATCCCGATGTTATCAAGGATAAATGCGCCTGAAATCGCTTGCTATTCCGTCCTTTCCGAGGTAATATGCCACACTGACAAAGGGATTGATACAATAACCCTTGGAAAGGACGGATGAAAATGACGGAGAGAATCACTACGGTCAGCCGCATTGCGCCGGCTGTGCGTGAGAAGAAACTCAAGCGAGTTGCGGCCTATGCACGCGTTTCCACCGGCAAGGACGCCATGCTGCACTCGCTGGCGGCGCAGGTCAGCTACTACAGCGACCTGATTCAGCGCAACCCTGAATATGAGTATGCGGGCGTATATGCGGACGAAGGGCTGAGCGGTACCCGAGAATCCAGACCTGAGTTTCAGCGAATGCTGAAGGACTGCAGGGATGGAAAGATCGATAGGATTCTGTGTAAGTCCATCTCGCGCTTTGCCCGCAACACAGTTGTCCTGCTGGAAACGGTGCGGGAACTGAAGGGCTTGGGTGTAAGCATATATTTTGAGGAACAGAATATCGATACCATGAGCGGGGATGGTGAGTTTATGCTTTCCATCCTCGCTTCTTTTGCCCAGGAGGAAAGCCGCAGCGTATCGGAAAACTGCAAATGGCGCGTACGGAAGAAGTTTGAACAGGGCATTCCCACGGGCTTTGGCATGTACGGCTACGAAGTCAGGAACGGTGTATTCACTATCGTTCCAGAGGAGGCGGAGGTTGTTCGACGAATCTTCCGTATGTATCTGGAGGGCATGGGCAGCGTACGCATCATGAAGGCGCTGATCGAAGAAAACATCCCCGCGCCCGAGGGCGGATTGTGGAATGCCAGCGTAATTATGATGATGCTGAGGAACGAGAAGTACGCCGGCGATCTGCTTCTGCAGAAATTTTTCACCAACAATCATATCGAAAAGAAGCAGTGCTTCAACCGGGGCGAGCTTCCGCAATATTTTGTGGCGGAGGATCATGAGCCGATCATCGACCGCGAAACCTTTGATGCGGTACAGGCAGAAATTGCACGCCGCGCCGCGATGTATACGGTCGCCGGCAAGAAGGCAGCAGAAGATGCTGAAGATGACATGGCGGAGCTGACGCCGGCGATGGAGTTGAACGACCGCATCCATTGCGGAATCTGCGGAAAGAAATACCGCAGAAAGATGGCCAAGCTGGGTACTCCCTATGCTGCGCCGATCTGGATCTGCGGAACATATTCATACCGTGGGAAGGCATACTGTGCATCCAAGCAGATTCCTGAAAAGATTCTGATTGACCTGTTTATGGAAGTATTGGGAACCGATCATTCTGCCGATGAGATTGATCATGTTGAAATGCATCCGAATAATCGTGTGATGTTCGTTTTTACGGACGAACATGCTGAGGAGCATTTCTGGAAGGATTATTCCCGCAGGGACAGCTGGGACGCAGAAAAGCGTAAAAAGGCTGCTGAGAAAACAAGGGCGCAGCATCAGGCAAGAAAGGGGCGTGCGGTACAGTGAGCGAAGCAAGAGCATTCGAACCGGCGACTGGAAGAACCAGAACGGTAACAGTTATTCCTGCACGCATCCGCGCGCTGCCCGGCATGCCTACGCTTGCCATTCAGAAAAAGCGCGTTGCTGCCTATGCCCGCGTTTCCACCAATAGCGAAGAGCAGTTGACCAGCTATGAGGCGCAGGTAAAGCATTACACCGAATACATTCAGTCTAAGGAGCACACCGATCATTGGCAGTTTGTGGATGTGTACACGGACAGAGGAATCACCGGGACAAGCACAGCCAAACGCGAGGGCTTCAACCGCATGATACAGGATGCTCTGGCGGGAAAGATCGACCTGATTATCACCAAGTCGGTTTCTCGTTTTGCACGAAATACAGTGGACACGCTGACCACCATCCGCAAGTTGAAAGAACATGGCGTTGAGGTCTATTTTGAGGAACAGAACATCTATACGATGGACGGTAAGGGCGAAGTGCTGCTGACGATCATGTCCAGCATTGCTCAGGAGGAAAGCAGAAATATCTCCGAGAACGTGACTTGGGGCATGCGCAAGCGGTTTGCGGAAGGCAAGGTGACGATGGCCTACAAGCAGTTCATGGGGTATCGGCGAGGCAAAAACGGTATCCCGGAGGTCGTGGAGGCCGAAGCGAAGATTATCCGCACGATCTTCAGAAGGTTTCTGGAAGGCGCAACCCCTGCGATCATCGCTAGAGAGCTGAACCTTGCTGGCATTCCCTGTCCCTCCCGCAAGAGCCTGCTTGGTGAGGATGAGATCGAAGCAGCCAAGGCTAGAAAGAAAACCGCACGGTGGAGTCCTTCTACGATTGAGAGCATCCTGACCAACGAAAAATACAAGGGCGACGCCATCTTGCAGAAGACCTACTGCACGGATTATATCAAGAAAACCTTCGTGGTAAACGACGGCAGCGAGATTCCCAAGTATTACGCGCAGAACAGTCATCCGGCCATCGTCAGCGCGGAGGTGTTCGATCTGACGCAGATGGAGCTGGAGTGGCGAAGGAGCCTGAAAGGAAGCTACAGCGGAAAAAGCTGTTTTGCCTCGCGCATCGTCTGCGGTGACTGCGGCGCCTTCTATGGCAGCAAGGTCTGGCACAGTACGGACGAGTACCGGCGCACGATCTGGCGCTGCAATAACAAATACGAAGGCGACAAGAAGTGCTCAACGCCGCATGTGACGCAGGACGAGTTGGAAAAAGCCTTCGTCAACGTGATGCAGAAGGTCATTGCTGAAAAGGAGACCATCTTCGCTGTCTGTCGCGAGGTTCTGGATGAGGTGCTTGACACGAGCGACCTTGATAGGATCGCAACAAGGCTGCAGGACCAGGCGCTGGGCATGGCAGAGCGAGTCAGGAAGCTGGTTGAAGAAAACGCCAGGGTGCGAAGGGATCAGGAAGAGTACCAGCGGGAATACGATGCGCTGGCTGCGGAGCATGAAAAGCTCAGCGAGAAGATTCAGAGCATCGAGGAGCAGAAGAAGGACAAGACTGACCGCAGACGGCGGATTGAGGTATTCCTGCGAATACTTGATGAGCAGAAAGAATGCATGCGGTTTGAACCATATACATTTGTTGCGCTGGTGGATAAGGTGGTTGTTGGGCAGAATGGAAAGCTGGACTTTTGTTTAAGAAATGGGATAAAATGTGAATATGTAGAAGCTGTCTAACAGCACCACTCAGGCCAGGAAAGTTGTTTTGAACAGCGTTTCAGGCATTCTCTATGTTTTGAATCGATAGAATCTTGAAGTTGAAGTCGACTTACGCATGTTGACGCAAATCTAGAAACATGATAGAATGAAAATGGTAAATTGTATGTAGAGATAGATGAATATGTTGTGTCACGCTACGTGTAATTGTAAGCAACAGAAGCCGAATTCGACCGGAACATTGCGACACATGAAGGTTGCTCACAGTTTATACAAAACACGAGTTATTATCGATTTTCTATAGTGGTGGATTAAATACGGCAGACAGGAGGAAGAACAAATGCTGAAAATGCTCACGGATGATTTTTACCGTTTAAGTACTGAAGCAGAAGAACTGTTGCAGCGTGCAATAACGGAGTTGCATGAAGAACATGTACCCTCCGCTGAAGAGACGCTGAGAATAAGTACTACCTTGGCCGGACTTCAGGATGCTTATAGTAAAGTTAGAATGTATGCTTCCGAGAAAATAGCAGATGAAGATATGCCCGAAGAAAATGCTCCGGTCAGAGCCTATGTTGCAATTATCAATAACAAGAGACTGATTACGGAAGGGATTCTCAAGGATTTTCTGCGGGCTTACACTGACAATGAAAGATATGAGGACGTACTGAGAGATGCTCAAGAAAACGCAACCAGACTGCTTTGCATTTTTCAGGAAGATATGTCTTCTGAACTTGATGTGACTCCTTACAAGGCATTTGTTGATGGAATTAGAATGGGTCCTGAGCGACTCCTCAACAGCGACGAAGGAGACGATATCATAGATGCTGTTGAAATACTGGGGAAAAAGCTTTCTAGAGGACTGCAAGGAGGCTATTTTGTTCTGCACACGGAGTTATCTGCTGGTAATGAGAGTGAGGAAGTAAAACCCTGTCCAGTCGAGAAAGAAGAAACAACCATTCAGAAACCGGAGTCAAATTCGGCGGAAGATGCTCAGCTAGAGGAGAAGCAATCTGGAGAAGCGACTAGCGAGATTAAAGCAGAACCGGAAATAAGTGTAGCCATAGATGGAGGCGCCTTGTGTGCTGTTGATGATAACATTGACGATCCGGCAGCAGCTGATTCTGATAAAGATTACATATTCGCACGAGAACATAAAATGAATAGTTCTTTACCTTCGTCTAAAAAGCTCAAAGAAGCGTTTAATAGTATCATGGGAGCGCTGTTGCTGGATACCATCGGTACGATTCATTTGATTTCGGATAAATTGTTTATTGCCCGCGCATATCCGAGAACAGAAAACCTCGATTGGTCTTCATGGCTAAATAGCATGGAGAAAAAAGGCTATTTGTCGGCATATGAAGTGGATGACGAAACGTATTATTGTGTTTCTCAGATGCTTTGTGGATGCCTTAATAAGCTTGAACGTTCGAAAGACTTGCTGGAGATTCTAAACAGATTTTTGTATCCTGGTTTTGCAGAACGCAACAAGAGGTTCCGATCTCCGATTATTAAGGGCGAAGAAAAAATCGAACGGAATACGCTGCTTAAGCATATTTCATGGTTGAAAACGGGCATCAGCATTTTGAAGGGTGATATGCCTGTGCACTTTGAATGGGATTCCGTTGAGAAGGCGTATCTGGTTTCTGGAGTCGAGAGTGCAAAGAATTCAATTTTTGCTGATGTTTTCTATGTGACGCCGGATGAGTATGCTTCCTGGATTACTAAAGAAGAGCGCTCTGTTTGCTCATACGGTGATACTCTTCCTGAATGGGGGACGATGAAGAACACGGTCGCCAAGAACTGTTTCTACTTTACTGATAGAATGTATCATTGGGATTCTAATGAATGGAAGGTATTTGAGTGGCGGGTCTCTCGAGAAAAGAAGGAAGAGAAGGATGTCGCCGTAGAGCAGATTGGTGATACAGAGGATGTCCATGAACCTGAAGTAATGCATGAACAGTCTGTTGCTGTGGAATCAGAAGTAGAAACTCCTATTGAAGAGCACAAAGAACCGCTGTCTTCCACGGCAGATATTACGGGTGAAGATGGTGGAATCACTGGCGTAGAGAACAAGGACGTGCCTGAATCGGAACCCGTTGCTGTTCCCGTACAACTTGTACAGGATGACGCCAAAGAAGCTGCGGAGATAGAAGTACCTATGGCGATGCCTATTCCGCAAACTAAGGCAAAACGAGATAATAAGGATAGTTTGGTGGCGATGATCCGAAGCACCGGATCTGCCGACCGGCGTGATTATTATCTCAAACTTGCATATGCCGCGTATGCAGAGGGGCGCAGGGGCGTTGGTAGTGTTATGATGCGAGCATTGGCTCAGATGCATCCTGACGTATATGCTGAGTGGCTCAAATGGGCATGTGCTACGGCAGATCCTGCGTATACCGGCGGAAGAAATGCGACAAGGTTGCAGGAAATCTATCCTGATGCCAACTATTCTGATTTGGCCAATTCTGCCCTTGCAGTTTCTTCGTATATTCGCATGTATTTTTCGAACGATGCTGCGAAGGAATATTGGGTAAAGTCTACAGACGCTGTTGCGTCTACGTCGGTGCTCAAGCAAATGAGCAGTTTACGTGAACTTATGCAGCGGCTTCAGAACTATGTCGATGCGAATCAGCACGGCATTAATGAGGCGACCTTGCTTACAATGCGTAAGGAATCTGGTATTGAAGACAAGTTTACCGGTCTGAAAAGCAAAGCGAATGACTTGCTGAAGGCGCGCTTAACCGAAACTACTGTGAGCAACCCTCGCGTCAAGAATTTGTTTGAACTTTTGTTCGATAACAATTCTTTGATAATCGATGCGCTGCAGTGCATCTGTGAGGATAAAAAGGGTGACGCTGTCAGAATAAGTGAAGCGCTTGAAGCGATTGATCCTGATTTGTTAAAGAACAGTCAAACGGCGATTGAAAGTTGGATTGAGGATCTGTGGGATAATAGCACGAAGAAAATGAAAGGCAAAGGTGCAAATGATCCCATAAAGGGTTCTGGTCGTAACAGCGCAGTAAACCGAACCAAAAATGCTCTTGGCGTCATCAACGAATGGATCGAACTCTGTATTCATAATGCTGAGTTTTCTGAACAGAACATTATTGCTGCGGCTGCAGAAGTAAAACATCTGGCAAAGCTTATTGCCGTCGCTATTGCAGATATAAATGCATATAAAACTGTACTGCGCGATGATGTGGCGGGTTATGGTGCACTTTCGATCTTGGAGGATACGCTTAAGTACTTTGCGGCACTGATGAACGGAGAAAGCCTTGCTGATGTCAGTTTGATGTTTAATGCAGAAGTGTCTGCATATGAGGCAATGGCCGTAGAGGAAGATGGCACAGTATATATCATCCCTGTGGAGGACATGGTTGTGCCATATGAGCAGTGTGATATTCTTGCGAACATTGTGAAAGAAGCGTCTGTTTCTGCCGAAGATGCGGCTCTCCGCTTTGTTACGAAGTCGATGACGAATATTGATGAGAACGGAGGAAACTTTGGTAACGGTCGCTATTTGCTGAATTGTGTGGCGAAGATGTATCAACCCTCTTTGTTCGCAGAATACAGCGATGCTGAGTATGCAGAAAAAACAAAAGCTGCTGCCGCTATTGTTGCTATTGAAGATAGGAAATTCCACGCTCATATGGAGATGGCTCAGGGGTATGGATGGTTTACTTCTTACGATGAGCAGGAGCGTATTGAACGTGCAGTTGCTGCTCAGTGCGAGATGTATAAAATCATCAATAATTTCTCTGCCTGTGTTGAATGCATGAAGCGTACTTACGACTGGTGTCGACAGACTGCCAGAAGCATCAACCATGATCGCCTTATGGCAGAATTGAATGAAGTTGTGAAGGGCTATGGTGCTGAAGAAAGCAATGCAACGATTGTCCGCATCAGGAAATTGATTGAACAAGACTGCTATACTGCAGCCACCGCAGAGATCCGGAAGATTAATAAGGACAATGGACTTGTAATCGAAGATTCTACTGCAATCAGCGAAAGCGAATTCTCATTCTTCGTTCAGAATTTCCAGGCTTATTATACTGCTGTTCGGGATGTAAATTCCGGAATGGAAAAGGTTTTTGCAAACCGTAATCGACATGTCCATAAAGGGTATGTATCCACCGGTACGGAAATGATGCGGGCGTGGCCACAATCCCCTGAGGCGGTAAATCCTTACAATATTAAGCGTTTCCTTAATCCGCTTCTGTACCAGATGAGCATTCTGGATGTTACTCAGATTGGTACACCCAATGAAGGACATGTAGTTGTAAAGCTTGAAGCTCAGGAGAAGATTGAACATACGCATCCGATCGCGGACTTTGGCACGCGCATTATTGCGGACGGCTTGGATATCTTTTTCTTGGGCGGAAACAAAGAAGCTCGATCCTATTTTGATATGATACGAACTGTGATCGGAAAAGCTACTGGGCATGCAGCGGTTTTTCTGGTAAATTCCGCCATGACCTTGTCCGCGAGAAGACAGTTAGTATCGATGATCTGGCACGAACTGAGATCGACGGTTCCTGTGCTTGTGCTGGATCGCGCTTTGGCTTTGTATGTAGCCGAACATTCAAAAGAACAACGCTGGAATGTGATGCTTCAGTGTGCGATTCCTTTTGCGATGGTCAAGCCGTATACTGAAAATAGCAGTGCACAGCAGCCGCCTGAAATGTTTGTTGGTCGAGTAGAAGAATTACGAAGACTGAAGACCTTTGATCAGGACGGATGTATCTTGGTCTACGGAGGACGACAGTTGGGCAAGAGTGCGATTCTGTATCGCGTGGAACAGGAAGTGCATAAGCCGAAGGAATCCATCTATGCAGTATATTGTTCGATAAAAGACATGAATGCTGCTGAGGCAGTCCGTCATATTGTGTTGTCTATGCGCAGGAAGAATGTTCCGGATGTGGAGCATATTTCGCTGGAGGCTTCTTGGGCGGATATGTGCTTCGGAATTAATGTAATTCTGACAGAGCATCCAGAATTGAAGCTCATGCTATTGATTGACGAATCTGATATTCTTCTTGGAAAGGACAAGGAAACGAATTACTCGGCTTTGTCTGCAATCAAGCGTGTACAGGATGCTTTGGGCAATCGTTTCAAGTATGTGTTTGCGGGTCTGCATAATGTAATGCGACTCCATCACAATGAAGCGTTGGCCAACAACAGCGATATGCCTAAGATGGGATTCATCAACATCAAGCCCCTCGATTATGCAGAGGCAGAGACATTGCTGAAGAAACCTCTTAGTTACATGGGATTCATGTTCAATGAAAGTGAAGAACAGCAGGCGTTGATCTCGATGATTTTGTCGACGACAAACTATTATCCTGGATTGATTCATTACTATTGCGCTAGTCTGCTGAACACGTTTGGCGATGGTCATACCGAACCGGCTCCGACCAAGCCACCCCATGAACTTGATAATAAGCTTATTCTTAAGCTCCTGCAGAAGAAGGAATTCATGGAGCAGACCAAGCAGAAGTTCATGATGACTCTCGGCATTGACAAGGACGAACATCAGTATTACAGCATTCTGGCATATCTGATGGCGTACTGTTATGATGAGAATGAATCGCAAGTTAATGGTGTCAGCGTTGATGAAATCTGTGAGGCGGCGGAAATGACGGATATTTCCGTTATTTCTAAGCTGGAATCTACGCAGGTTGAAACTCTGCTTGATGAACTGTGTGAACTCAATATTCTCTACAGTGCACACGGTTTTGTGCCTAAGCGTTATGTATTCAGTCGCCCGGCATTCAAAGATATGCTGGGAACGCAGGATGATGTAATGGAAGCTTTGCTGAACTATATTGGCGTAGAGGAGGTTTCGCAATGATTCCTTCCGAAATTTGGTGGAATTACGTTCCTGCAGGGGTATCCGTTAAGGAGAATATTGTGCAGCAGCTTATGGAAGGGAGATGTGTTCTTTTGGACACATCCCGTCTTCCGTGGGATACAGAACTGTTGAATAACGTGCAGACGGATGTTGAATTGGCAGATGCCGAATTGAATTGGAATGAGATCGATGCAGAAGAAAGCATAGGCAATAAACCGATTAACTATCTAGGAAGCTTTTATGGCGTTGATCAGATTCCGGTTGAAAAGATGATTCAGCAGAAGCTTCGTAGTTTGCATTCGTGCTGCTGGGTACGAAACATTCCAGAAAATGAGTCCCAGGCTTGGATTCAGATGGCTAAGGAGCTGTTTAGCGGAAGAGAAAAGCAGAGCTTTCGTCTTGTGCTGGAATTACCTTCTACGCCGGTAAGAGGAATTGGCAAAGTAGCAGTAATTGACACACGCATTGAACGCTTTGATATCTATTATTTTGCACTTTCTGTACTCGCAAGTGGAAGACTTGGCAAGAATTTTCAGGAGTATGCAGCTACGCTGTGCTCCGAACTGGCCGATGGTAATGTGGAATTCTGCTATACTTTATGTAAGAATATTGATAATGTATTGCGGGATCCGTTGTCAGCATGCAGGGCAAGCGGAGATGATTCACAGCAGAAGCAGCTCGTTTGCCGTGCACAGACGAGAAGCATCAGCCCTCTCATTGATATTGGCAGACTGAAGCTCATATCAATATTCGGAACGCGAATCGCAAGCATCTTGCCTCAGAAGGATGATTATGGAACCGAAATCGATGATGTAAATGAGGTGGAACTCCGTCATCTGGTTTATTTCAGTCGGAATGATTTACTGCCCATAACTCCAAAGGAGAAAGAAGTGTTGTATTCTTTATACAATGCACGGAATGCAATATCGCATTTGAATCTGCTTTCATACGATGAAATACAAAAGCTATTTAGTGTGCTTGAGGATCTAGTTTAGTGCAGGTGCATTGCACCCACTTTTCCATCTCCTTTTTTGCAACCGTCCCTTGTATCACAATCAACCGGATTAGCCACCAAAGGACACCGATATTGATACAATGTCGGTGTTCTTTCTTTTTGCGGTTTCAAGTGTTGAAGATGCAAATATAGGCTGATATATCCGAAAATCAGCCCAATTTAGGCTTTGTTATGCAAGATTGACTTGTTTTTCTGTCAAAACCTCATTTCATCCTTTCTCCCCTTCCGCGTAGCAGGTCGCTTTTTAAACTACTCGACCGCCGTTTTCCTCGTCAAAAAATGAATACCCCTGATATATCGTTACACGGTGTACGCTTTTAATCGTTACACGGTGTACGCTTTATATCGTTACACCGTGTAACGATTTGATTTATACTATGCGTTTTTCAGGTCGCCCAGTTGAGCAATCAGATCATCCGTATCGTCCTCATCGTAATCATCATCCAGAATGCGGTCCCGTAGGGCCATAAAGGCTTCCTTCTTCGCATTGAACTCCCCATGAAGCTGGACGTCGTCAGGAACCTTTGTTTCTGCCAGTGCCATGTAATGCATCAGTTCCTGAAGCTGCGTATAGAAGCCAAATGCACGCTCCACGACGGCCATAGCTTCGATTCCCGCTTCCAAAGCGCTCATGCGGGCTTCGTCGTAATCAAAATTCTTGAGCTTCGCAGGCGTGGTGAAGCGGCTGCGGACATCATCGGCGCACCTGTGGACTTCCGTCAGCTTATCCTGAAGCTGCTGAGAAATGTGCAAGGGAATCAGCATTTCTCCCCAGAGAGAAACGCTTTTCGCCAGGAATTGTTTCAGCGTAAGGGCTCTGTTGCCATGCTCCTGCGCTGCCTTCAGGAGCGTCTGCAGCGCCTGGGGATACGTGCTCTCGGATGCAAGCAGGCCAGCGGAAATGCCAAATGCATCAAACAGGCGCGTAAGCATCTGCCGGTTCATCGACTTCGGCTTTTCCAGGCGCTTGAACTGGTAGATCTCCATGGGGCTGATCTTACACAGCGCCTCCATGTTTCCCGCATCGTAGCGCGTGTTGTCCGATGCGACAAGCACGCAGTGACCACCGTATACGAGCGCGGTCAAGATGACGCTCATCCAGACAACATCAAGGCCGAATCGCTTGTCGACATACTCGTCGCCGTTGCGGGTCTCCATGATATCCGAGAAATTCAGGACGTTGCCTTCCGGCAAATTCTTCAGCTTTTGAATGTAGTAGGAAACGTACTTGCTGTTCTCAGGCCGGATCTTGCCATCCAGCATTAAACTGAACGCTTCCAGAATGGAAACGCCAAGCTGTGTAGGACGCCCGACCAAAGCATTTAAGGCTTCCATGCGATTGGCAGGCATATTCTGAACCGTAATGACGTTGGGGAAACGCGGGAAATCCGGATACTTGTCATTGAAGTAAGCACCCAAAGCCCGCGAGGCGGCAATATCAACGGCAGACTTGACCGTCAGCTCGTTCATGCGCACACCTTTCAGGTATTCAAGAATGGGTTTCTCCACGCCCTGATAAGTGATTCTGAACATACGGGTCTTGTTCTCGTCGAGCCACTTGCGGATTTTGGACAAATACGACTTGCCGCGTTGCACATAGGTGGTTTTTGTTTCACCGGCAGCGCTGATCGCCTCCATCTCTTTTGCTCCGCCATAGAGGCGGAGCAGCTGTGCAAAGTTGGCATCAGATTGCAGTGCAAAATAAACCTCATCCTTCTGCGTAGGCGTCAAAGGCTTTTCGTTGCCAAAGGGAGGCAAAATATACACATAAAAATCTTCTTCGGGCTGCGCCGTCGGACGATCAGCGCTGTTGCCCAGGAAGAGATAGCCGCGCCGGAAAATCTTCTTTTCTTCCCAAGTAAGGTTATACTGGTAGATATGGTATCCAGTCACGTGCTGCGGCGTATTCCATTCGAGCGCAGAGATAATGATCTCGAAGAAATAACGGTTAAGCGCATCGTTCCCGAGGAAATCTGCTTTTTCCTGGATTTTTTTGTCGTAATCGATATCCTTCTTCAGGTCCAGGTACTGTCACTCATCACATAGCTGCTGACCAATTCTTCTGCCTTTTTCTTGTCATCGGCGCTGCGCAAAACAATGACTGACTCTATCGGGTCAAACTGAATCAAGTCACGGTATTTCATAGTCTTACTCCCTTCAATCCTCAGCTACGAAGGTATCTACATATCCGGTAAAGTCGGCTTCATAATATTCTGACATATTCAGGTCAGCGTAGCACAACTTGCCATCTATTATGTGCCCGGGCCAATGAACGCATATCTTTCTATTTCGGCATAAGCTGTGCAGAACGCCGAGAACATCCAGATGAAGTGAAGGAGTGAAAAGCACTTCTATGTGCGTCAGGTTCATTGCTTTCTCACTACCTATCACTTGCATCAGACAACGTTCAACCATTGTACAGCGTTGATCTGGGGGAAGCGCCAAGAGTGCGTCACTAAGTTTTTGCCCGATGTTTATGGTTGGCTGATCCTTGATCATTCGCTTTGCGTTGCAGCACACAAACAGTCCTTGGTATGCAGAGGCATATTGGCGTCGAAAATCTATCCTACTCAGTTTCGTGCCCATTGTCTGCCTCCACTGTTTCATCATACTGAAACGCTATAGACTGGCTGGCGAAATAGTTTTTGATGGCTTCTAACACAATCGGTGTCGGGAAATGTTTCCCGTTCTCGTAACGATTAACAGTAGAAAAGCTAATGCGCAAAGCCTTGCCCAGCTCTGTTTGTGTTAAGCCAGCGGCTTCGCGAGCTTGCTTGAGAGCCTCGGGAAATGTCATAATCCGATCACCTCTTGCTGTCCATTATAGCACTTGCTATACGCATTGTACAAGTTCCTAATTGGAAAATCGAGGAATAATAAGAAAATAACATGGCAATTACCTGTCGAATAGTTCAGGCATATCATTAAGACTTTAGCTGCTTCTCAGCGCATACGGCGCTGCATTTCCGTGAAAATAAGCCATGTGGCTATTCGAGCATGCAGAAAAAGAAGAACGGCTCACATTTTGGTAAGCCGTTCCCGATATGAACTTCAGAAAAGATCGAAGAGATCGTCTCCCTTGGGGGCAATTTTTCGTGTCAGTTCTTCATAATACTCACGGAGCAGAACATAGTACCGATTTGTCAGGAAATCGGGATCATCGAGTGTATCAATCATGTCCTTATATCGTTCAGGATCGCTGTATATCCGAGCAACATCGATATTTAGGTCACATACAGTTCCTTCCATCGGTGTGTAGTTGGCCCTAAAACGATCTGAATGTATGTCTCTATCCTTCGGCAGCGGAATAACTGTATCGTCCTCATTATTCTTCCAGATCTGGTACTCACCGGCAATAAACTCCTCATATACCGGTAGCATGATTCTCTTTGCCTTTGAACGTTTTTTCTTCTGCAGGCGGATAAAAACGATAAACTTGCAGATGAACGAAGTCCATTCCGGGAAAATTATGGAATGGAGTTCATAGCCAGCGTACATATTTGGATATGAGGATGCATCGTCATCAAATATGTTTGATAGCCTTTACCCGCATCGCAAGCATCAAACAACTCTTTGAGCTTTGGCTCGAAGATGTATTCTTCGACTTTCTCCGGAATCATGTCATAAAGCATACCGAATGTCTTATCATCATGCATGGAGACTTCGCGGTTTTCAAAGAAGTCGCCAATCCCTTTTAGCGTCCGATCTTTCTGCTTCGAAAAGTACAGAGCGCAGAAGTATTCTTGGAACGACCTGTGCGAGAAATGGTATCATAGGGTGCAACGGAACGATGATGCTTCTGCTGTTCGGCAAAGATGTGGGCTTCATGCTCGTAACAGAGATGATCGTAGATCATGCACCAAACAGGGGTATCCCGGGAGCCGGATACAAGTGCTACGGCTTCTATGGTATGCTGTCCGTCGAATACATAGTTGTATCCATCGCGGCGGCTCACTTTCACCGGATTGATCTGGTGAAGGTCAAACTCTCTGGCGATCCTTAATATCTGTGATTCGGACAGGCTGCGCTGGTAATCCTGAGATGAAACCAGATTCTTGATCGGTATCTTCTCAAAAATCACGTTGGGCACATACGCATTGAGTTCATTGTTCATGGATTACTCCTTTATGGCCCGAAGCAGTTCTTCTATCGTAGCCTGCAGGTTAAACAGCACGTGTTCGAGATTCATGCGTGCCTTTAAGGAAACTTTGCTCAAGTCGGTATGACTGCGTGTGCGCCGGATGGAACTCGCCCAGGAGGGAATGGTCAGTGTCAGACCGGTTATCTCGGCATCCGGATCAAAGTCGGGCGTATTCTTGATCGCGGTCTGCAGCTGAACGGGTGGTTCAGCAGAAACCTGCCTCAGCTGCGTTCGGACAACACCATAAGGAACAAAGGCGCCGCTTTTCTTCATCGCTTTCATCTGCTTGCCGAATTTCCTTACTTCCTGCGGATCCATTTGGGACAGCGCCATAATATTATTATGAGAAATCTTGTATCGGCCGGAAAGGATGCGTGGGAGCATTGTGGGGTCTTTTCGGGCTATGGCATCAATCGCCTTGCTGTAAGTTCCATATTTCTCGACCGTTCCATGCGCGAGATGATATTCATCTCCGATTCGTTGTGACGTCCGAATCTTCTCCTGCTGTGCGTCCGGATCAATGACCTCATAGGGCAGATCACTGGATTGCTCCCGTTTTCTGTATTGGTTCCATCCGTTGTAATTGCGCCTGGAGGCAATGACCTTTTCGGCTTCATATCGCTTGCCAATCAAATACCGGCGCGTTTCGTCCGAGATATTTCTGCGGGCAAGCTGGTTTGTACAAATCCAGATAATGGCTTCCTCCCGGTTGTCAAAATGACGTTCACGAGTTCTGAAGGGAATGTTTAGGCGGGTGCAGATCTCATAGCGATTATGCCCATCGACAATGATGCCTTTCCACACAGTTATGGGTTCCTGACATCCATCCGCCAGGAGCGCAGCCTCCAGATGCCTGTATTCATTCTTCATCAAAGGCCGGATCAGATCACGGAACTCCTGATCAATGGTCACTTCAATGGTCTTCGGCTCATCCATTGCTGCTTACTTCTTTGTCACATTCAACTCGATGTATGGTACTCATAGGGAACCGCGCGGCACGGAATTCGGGGATGATTTTGCCGGTCAGGCGGTAGGTGCAGTTGTCATCCAGATTTCCATGAATGCTCCGCAGCTTTTTGAGGAACATCTTGCTGTAAACTTCCACATCATTTTCGCCGCGTTTGAAGTGTTTGGGATTGATTCGGATCTCCTGACCGCCCGGCACTTCGCTCTCTGGACAGACGATGGCAACGACCATATCTTCCGGGTTGAACAAAAGCTGAATCAGCTTTGGGTCTCCCAACATATGGACTGTGGGCTTGTGAATACGAATACGGTTCTTTTTCATGTCCAATGCAATGCTGACTTCCGCTGTACCTGCCTGCTCTGCCATGACTCTGCACCTCCTGTACGGGTGTTGTCGGGCAGCCCCGGATGAGAAGTTTGCACGGGAATCGCAGCAGGCGTTGACTGCTTTTTCTCCTGGTCCCGGATTCCGTATACAGCGTAGTTGTCAAAGATGTTTATTTGAAGAGATTTGCGATGCTCTTCAAAGGGGATGCCAAATTGGTCCTGCCATTCTGCCGGGAATACGGGAGTCCTGCTTGTCTTTGGTTTGGCTCCTTCTTTGACGATCCGCTGATAAACCTCCGTGGAAGTGAGGTCAAATATAAAAAGGTACTCATCATTCGCGCGGATGAGCTTGCCAAGAATCTTGTATCGGTAACTCGGATTCCAGTCCATCATGTCAAACAGCTTCATGAAGAAAATCCTTCCGGTTACCTGACGCGGCTTTCGCTTGCCGCCGCTGCTGGTGCACCACTGAAATGAGTGCAGATCTGATTCAAGGCACGGACGGATGGCAAGCTTTTGCGTCTGGCGATTGACCAGAAACTGAATGTAGTCGATATCCGGCAAGCGCCTGATGCAGGCGGTATTGAGCCCAATCTTGTAGTCACTGAAAGTGATGGACGGTTCGCTCATGTGCGAGAAAAACTCTCTGCGAACCACCTGAAACTTATCCAGACTGAACGAATGATCTTCCTCAATCGGTTCATCGCCCGCAGGGATGACCGTCAGCGCATTGTTCGCCAAAGCCTCTGTTGCACTTTCAAGGGACATCGGTATGTAACCAGGCACCCCTCTGCTCCGAAAATCATTGCTGTTCATACTGCTCATCCTCCTGTGGTTTCCAATCGCCTAATTCCTGCAAGATGAATTCCCGGAGCATATCATAATCGGTCACGTTCAGCTGCATGCCTGTATTGCACAGTTGCCCTTCTACGCGAATCTGCCATTGTTCGCGTGTTTGTGCAGCAAGCGCAGAATACGTCTGTTCGACATAGAAGTCGTTCCCGAAAGAGTCCGTATAACAAGCCGGGATACCTCTTACATGCGAGGGAGTCCTGGTGACAGGTTCAACGGTTGTTTCCTCTTCGTCCTGATGGGGGTATTTCTCTGACTGAATATAAGCTGTTGCTTCATCGGCATTGAAGATGTACACTTCTTCATCCCCGTTAGAGATTAGCGTGCTGTACATTTTGTACTTGTACTCACGGTTCCAGCCAAACAAAGCGTAAATGGTGTCGCAGTAAGCGGCACTGGCAATCGAGCGGCTTTCCTTGCGGCCGTTTTTCATTTTTGCCCAAGTAACGGCATTCCGGTTCTGCTTGCTTGCAGACCGGACGGCAAACTTTCGTTTGGTCGGATGCACCAGCAGCTCAACATGGAGATCTGCTTTCATTCGCCTGATGCACTCAATGCCAAACTTGATCGAATCCTCATAGAATGTGACATGCGGTGTCTGCTGCACATCGAAGAGGTCCGTGTGTGCAATTTCAAACCCACGCATGTCAAAATCCCCGGCTTCAACTTCGAACTGAAGTGCTTCCACCTTCTCCGGCTTCCGTTCGCCCGGGGGATAGGCGCTTGCTGATGCCCGAATGTATTCTTGTTCGCGGAAGCCGCTCCAGCGGGGATTGATGATCACAAATCCTTTGAGCAGGCCTTCTGCTATGACACGAAGTTCGGGAAGCATGGATTTGTTGCCATATTTGCTGTTCTTGAGCATGTGCTGAACGGCAATGAAGTCGTCCCGGGAAATGATGCCTTCGTGCTCACCGTAATAGTGACTGATCGGGCGCTCCCCGCGGTTTTTGACGGACTTGTGTGACAGCACATCCTTTGTGAAGGTCTTGCGGGTATACACATCGCCGCAGTAGCGTTCATTGCGCAGAGATCGGGCCACCCCGGTTGCAGACCATTTGACATTTCCTAGATACGTTTTCTTTTCAAGCGCAGTCAGCGCATCTGCGATCTGCTGAGTGGAATAGCCGTACAGGTACATATAGAACATCAGTTTAGGGATATGCATCGTGTCCGGATTCGGGATCAGTTTACCTTCGCCGTTGTGCATGAACCCCAGCAGCTTCGGCGTTAGCGGAAGGCCGTGATCCAGCCGCATGCGAAGGGAGGTTTCCATACTGCGGCTCTTATTGCGGGATTCTTCCTCGGCCATCGTTGCCTGAAAGGAAAGGGCCATGTTCGAGGTTTCGTTGAGTGAAAAGATATTTTCTGCTTCAAAGAATACTCCGATAGGCGGATTGTGCTCTGACAGCATTCGAACCATGCCCAGGAAATCCACAACATTACGGGCAAAGCGCGAGACGCTCTTTGTGATGATCAGGTCGATCCTGCCGGCTTTGCACTCGGCAATCATGCGGTTGAACCCGTCCCTGTGTCGGGTAGAGGTGCCGCTGATGCCCTCGTCAGCGTAAATGTCCACCAGATCCCACTTGGGATGCCGCACGACAAAGTCCTCATAGTACTTCTTCTGAAGTTCATAGGAAGTCGTCTGGCGGGGGTCATCGGTAGAAACGCGGACATATACGCCAACCCGCTGACACACATCATTGTCGTAATAATCCGGCTCTTTGCGCTCAGGGAAAAACTGATAGTTGGCTTCATCGATCTGCACACGAACGCGCTGTCGGATTCGCTCCTTCTGTTCAGCGTTTGAATAGCGTCGATTACTCAAGAAAAATCCCCCATTCTTCCCCATCATCCTCCGGAAGCATCTGCCAGTCGGGCGACGGGAAGAATCGCTTTTCCCGCATATCCTCCTGATAGTAAGAAGCCAGCGTGTAAATGTCCTCATTGACGAAATAAATCCCGACCGGGCTTTCGAGCGTGGCCAGAAAGCGCGCGCAGAAAGTTATTTCTTTGGGATCGCGTGAAACATTGCTGACCTTCTGTGTGATGATCAGGTCAATCTTTCCATCCATGCAGTCCTGCAGAAGTCGGGACCATTCCTTCGCATTTTCCATGTATGGGGTTGACTGTCCCTCATCGACATAGAAATCGGCCAGCGTCCAGTTTGGGCAGAGGGAGATGGTGTCGATAAACTCCTGCTTGTGATACAGAAGGTAATCCGCATATTTTGTCTGATTGAAGAAGCGAATATATACGCCGATCCTATAATGCGTGTAGGGGATTGGGTACTCATGCTGGATGCTTTCCAGCCACAGTTTATGGTGTGCCAGCATTCGGCGCTGAGCTTCTTCCTGAGGATCGCGCGCGAAAGGACTGACCAAACGCGAAGTACCTCCATATCTGATCATATCCCACATGGAGGTTTTATCATCCGGGACAACCATATCTGTTCCCGGCTTCTGTTCTTTGTTCTCCTGCATACTTACCTCCACCGTTGCATCACTATGCGAATACTATAAAATTGTATGGGGAGAAAAGGAACAAACCAGAGGTAAAACACGTTACTTCTGGTTAAATGAATATGCGAATTTACAAAAAAAGAAGTGAATCATGACGATCCACTCCAAGGTTTACTGATTATTCTGATTGTTTCTCATGGTCGCTTTGATGTTCTGAATGATGGATTTCAGCGACTCAAGTTCCGATGGCGTGCAGTCCTCAAACAGTTCTGCAATCTCGCTGGCATACATGCTGGTCACAGTCGGTACATTGGCTCTGAGCACGGAATCAGCTGAAATCTGCAGGGCTTCGATCACACGGATAAAGGTGCTCAGAAGCATTTTCGTTTTGCCCAGTTCAATGGAGCTGATATGCGGGAGAGAAATGTTTGCCTTTGCAGCGAGATCAGCCTGACTCATTTTCTGCTCGATTCGTGCATTGCGAATTCTTGCACCGATCTGCTCATACTCACGCTGCAGCGCTTCATTGTTCATCCGCTCACCACCTCTTCTGGAGCATAAAATATCGTCTCCAGACTATGTATGCCTATTATTCTACCCTCGGAGCATGGAAAATTATATAAATAGTAGCCGATAATATAATCTGCGCTTGATAATTGAGGTATGAAAATTTATAGGAGGGATAACCCATGTATCTCAATTATCAAACCATTGGCAAGCGCATCCGACTTCTTCGCAAACAGCAGCATCTTTCGCAGCTGACACTGGCCGAGATGGTGGACAAGTCTCCCACCTACATTTCGCTGGTGGAAAACGGGCAAAAAGGCCCCAGTCTCGAAATGCTGATCGATGTGGCCAATGCGCTGAAGGTGACGATGGACGTTCTGCTTGCCGGGTACATTAACCAGAATACGGCTGCTGTCGATGCCGAACTGTCCGCTTTGCTTGAGGACTGCTCCGAGTATGAGAAAAGGGTGATCGTTGAAAGCGCCCGATCACTCAAACATGTGCTGCGTGATACGCATCATCTTTTCAGATCGCGCTGACAACAGTATAAGCAAACCTCCCCGCAATTGGAATTAGTCTATTTGCTTATCTGTTATTCTGATATTACGAAGTGCCTTTATGGATTTAC
>OLPA01000790.1_pt1 | contig 28823 bp, 38 predicted proteins | sample 1672811 | NCBI WGS metagenome assembly OLPA01 (sample SAMEA3136726, study PRJEB25190) | human gut metagenome | biome: human gut; feature: human-associated habitat; material: faeces | place: Austria | collected 2013
TACGACCATCATCCAACACCTGAAGCAGGACATTAAATACATCCGGATGAGCTTTTTCGATTTCATCAAACAATACAACTGAATATGGAAAAAACTGAATATGGAACCTGTAAACAAGCAGCAGAACTTTTGGACAAAAAGTCCAGAAGTTAAAAAACGGAGTTTTGTATGTGCTTTGGAATGGACAAAACAAGACACCCGGCACAGCCTATCGCCAAACAGAATGTACCGGATGCCCGCAGGGTTCACCCAAAGGATTTCCCTGCCCTTATTTTAACATACAGGGCAGGGAATTTACATATCAAAGCTCTTTCTTTATCAAAAAATCAAATTTCAGGAAAGAAAGAGGTAATCAAAATGGCATTTTTTACAACAGCAGTAACAGGATTAAAGACAGTCGTAACAGCAATCGGCGCAGGCGTGGGTGTATGGGGCGTCATCAATCTGCTTGAAGGTTACGGGAATGATAATCCGGGCGCAAAATCACAGGGCATTAAGCAGCTCATGGCGGGCGGCGGCGTTGCCCTTATCGGCACTATCCTTGTACCTCTGCTTTCCGGCTTGTTCGGTTAAGCGCGGGTAGCTGCCTATGCAGAGCATACTTGACGCGATTAACGAATGGATAAAGGAAATCCTTATCGGAGCGATAAACGGTAATCTGTCAACTATGTTCGGGGACGTAAACGAAAAAGTCGGGACTATCGCAAACGAGGTAGGACAGACCCCGCAGGGTTGGAACGCAAATATTTTCAGCATGATACAGACCCTTTCTGAAAATGTAATCGTTCCGATTGCGGGGCTTGTCATTACCTATGTCCTATGCTACGAGCTAATCAGCATGGTAACGGAAAAGAACAATATGCACGACATAGACACATTCATGTTCTTTAAGTGGATATTCAAAGCCTTTGTCGCGGTGTTTATCGTAACCAACACGTTCAACATCACAATGGCGGTCTTTGATATGGCGCAGCATATCGTTTCCGGCGCAGCGGGGGTTATCGGCGGCGATACGAATATCGACGTTGCCGAAGCCCTTGCCGCCATGCAGGAGGGGCTTGAAGATATGGAAATCCCCGAACTGCTCTTACTTGTGCTTGAAACAAGCCTTGTAAGCCTTTGCATGAAAATCATGTCCGTACTGATAACCGTTATCCTCTACGGCAGAATGATAGAGATTTACCTTTACTGTTCGGTATCGCCTATTCCATTTGCGACCATGACCAACAGAGAATGGGGACAGATTGGAAACAACTACCTAAAAGGGCTGTTCGCTCTTGGTTTTCAAGGCTTCCTCATTATGATATGTGTCGGTATTTACGCCGTACTGGTAAACGATATGATAATCGCAGACAATCTGCACAGCGCGGTATTTTCCCTTGCCGCCTATACGGTTATCCTCTGTTTTTCCCTGTTCAAATCCGGCACACTGGCAAAATCCATATTCAACGCCCACTAAGGGCAGAAAGGAGGTATTTTCTTGGCGTATGTACCTGTACCCAAAGACCTTTCCAAAGTCAAAACAAAAGTCGCTTTCAATCTGACAAAGCGGCAAATCGTTTGTTTTGCGGCGGCTCTCTTAATCGGACTGCCGCTGTTTTTTTTGCTCAAAGGCAGCGCAGGGACAAACCTTGCGGCTATGGCGATGATTGTCGTCATGCTCCCCTGTTTCCTGCTTGCCATGTATGAAAAACATGGGCAGCCCCTTGAAGTGGTGGTAAGAAATGTCGTTCAGACAAAGTTTACCCGCCCAAAGGAGCGACCTTACAGAACCGAAAACCTATACGCTGTCTTGGAAAAGCAGCGAAAACTTGAAAAGGAGGTATCAGCGATTGTCAAAAGGACAAACAAAAAAGACGCGGGAAGCCGCAGGAAACAGGCGTAAGCTGACCCGCGCCGAAAAGAAACAGATTGCCGAAGCTATCCGAAAGGCAAAGGGGGACGGCAAAGCCCGCACCGCACAGCAGACCATTCCTTACCTTGCCATGTACCCGGACGGTATCTGCAAGGTTACGGAAAAGAGATATTCAAAGTGCGTCGTGTTCGAGGACATCAATTATCAGCTTGCACAGGCAGACGATAAGACCGCCATTTTTGAAAACTGGTGCGATTTCCTCAACTACTTTGACGCGAGCGTGAGCGTGCAGCTTTCTTTCATCAATCAAGGGACGCAGCGGGAACAGGCAGAAAAAGCTATCACTATCCCGGCACAGGAGGACGCTTTTAACTCTATCCGCACCGAGTATTCGGATATGCTGAAAAATCAGCTTAGTAAAGGCAACAACGGGCTTGTGAAGCACAAATACATTACCTTTACCGTTGAAGCCGATAACAAGGCGGCTGCAAAATCAAGACTTTCCCGTATCGAAACCGACGTGTTTAACAATTTCAAGGTGCTTGGCGTAACCGCCCGCCCCTTATCCGGCTATGAACGCTTAAAGGTGCTGCATGGGGTATTCCACCCGGAGGGCGAGCCGTTCTCCTTTTCCTTTGACTGGCTTACCCCGTCGGGGCTGTCTACAAAGGATTTTATCGCCCCGTCCTCTTTCCGTTTTGGCGAGGGCAGATATTTCCGCATGGGGAAGAAAATCGGCGCGGCGAGCTTCCTTGAAATCCTTGCGCCGGAGCTTAACGACCGTATGCTTGCCGACATACTGGACTTGGAAACAGGGGTAATCGTCAATTTACATATCCGCAGTATCGACCAGTCGGAAGCAATCAAGACCATTAAGCGCAAAATCACAGACCTTGACAAGATGAAGATTGAGGAACAGAAAAAAGCGGTTAGAAGCGGCTATGACATGGATATAATCCCGTCCGACCTTGCCACCTTTGGCAGCGAAGCAAAGAACTTGTTGCAGGACTTACAGAGCCGCAACGAGCGAATGTTTCTCCTTACGTTCCTTGTGGTAAACATGGCAGACACGAAGCGGAAACTGGAAAATGATATTTTCGCTGCGGCGGGTATCGCACAGAAATACAACTGCCGCCTGACACGCCTTGACTATCAGCAGGAAGCAGGGCTTTTATCCAGTGTGCCGATTGGGGAAAACCTTATCCCGATACAACGGGGGCTTACCACATCAAGCACCGCTATTTTCATTCCCTTTATCACGCAGGAGCTTTTTCAGACGGGGCAAGCCCTGTACTATGGCTTGAACGCCCTTTCTAACAACATGATACTCTGCGACAGAAAGCAGCTCAAAAATCCCAACGGGCTTATATTGGGAACGCCGGGAAGCGGAAAATCTTTTGCGGCAAAAAGGGAAATGACAAATGCTTTCCTCATTACCGACGACGACATTATCATCTGCGACCCGGAAGCCGAGTATTTTTCCCTTGTGCAGCGTCTTAATGGGCAAGTGATACGTCTTTCCCCTACGGGCAGGGGCATTGACGGCAAGCCCCAGTATGTAAACCCTATGGACATAAACCTTAATTACAGCGAGGACGACAACCCCCTTGCGCTGAAAAGTGACTTTCTCCTTTCCCTCTGTGAGCTTGTCATCGGCGGCAAGGAGGGGCTGATGCCCGTGGAAAAGACCGTCATTGACCGCAGCGTAAGAAACGTGTACCGCCCGTTTTTAGCCGCCCCCGACCCGGCGAAAATGCCGATCCTCGGCGACCTTTACGACGAGCTTTTAAGACAGCCGGAGCCGGAAGCGGCGCGGGTGGCGGCGGCATTGGAGCTTTACGTTTCGGGCAGTCTGAATGTCTTTAACCACCGTACCAATGTGGAGCTTTCAAACCGCCTTGTCTGCTTTGACATCAAGCAGCTTGGGAAGCAGCTTAAAAAGCTGGGGATGCTCATTGTGCAGGATCAGGTGTGGAACAGAGTAACCATAAACCGGGCTGAAAAGAAATCCACCCGCTACTACATGGACGAGTTTCATTTGCTCCTCAAAGAGGAACAAACCGCCGCCTATTCCGTGGAGATTTGGAAGCGTTTTCGTAAATGGGGCGGGATCCCAACCGCCATCACGCAGAATGTCAAAGACCTTTTGAGCAGCCGCGAAGTTGAGAATATCTTTGAGAACAGCGATTTTGTCCTCATGCTCAATCAGGCGCAGGGCGACCGGGAAATCCTTGCAAGGCAGCTCAACATCTCCCCGCAGCAGATGAAATACGTTACCCATACCGAAGCGGGCGAGGGGCTGATCTTCTACGGAAACGTGGTGCTGCCTTTCCTTGACCGTTTTCCGCAAAATACCGAGCTATACCGGGTAATGACGACCCGCCCGGAGGAAGTGGGCGGCACATGAGATTAGACACCATCATCAACCGCGACGCGCTGTGCGCCCTGCGGGAGCTGCCCGCCGAGAGCGTCCATTGCTGCGTCACAAGCCCGCCCTACTACGCCCTGCGGGATTACGGCATGGACGCGCAGATCGGGCGGGAGGACACGCCGGAGCAGTACATCGCAAGGCTTGTCGAGGTTTTCCGTGAGCTGAAACGGGTGCTGCGCCCGGATGGTACGTTTTGGCTGAACATTGCCGATACCTACTGCGGCACAGGCAGCAAGGGCGCCTACACCGACCCGAAAAACCCGAAAGGCAGAAACGGGCAGAGCCTGTCCCTTGCAAGACGGGCGGCAGGCTGCAAGCAAAAGGATTTAATCGGTATTCCGTGGCTTTTAGCCTTTGCCCTGCGCTCTGACGGGTGGTATCTGCGCAGCGCGATTATTTGGCAGAAGGACAACCCCATGCCCGAAAGCGTGCGGGACAGACCGAGCCGCTGCTATGAGAACGTCTTTTTGCTTACGAAGTCCAAGAGCTATTACTATGACGCCGCCGCCATTGCGGAACCCATAGCCCCCACCACGGCGGCGCGATACCGGGGCGGGCGCAGCGCGGGACACAAATACGACGGCGAGGTACCCGGACAGGGCAAGGTGCAGGGCATCAACCGGGCGCGGACGGGCGGCTACTACGATGAAGCCCTCATGCCGACCACGCGGAATAAGCGGGACGTGTGGCATATCAACACCGTACCCTACAAGGGCGGGCATTTCGCCGCGTTCCCGCCGAAGTTAGCAGAAACGTGCATACTGGCGGGCTGTCCCAAGGGCGGCGTTGTCCTTGACCCGTTTTTCGGCAGCGGCACGACGGGGCTTGCGGCAAAAAGCCTTGACCGCCATTACATCGGCATTGAACTGAACTATGACTATTGCACCCTTGCAAGGGCGCGGATCGGAGGTGAAACGAATTGAGCAAAAAGCTGAAACCCCGCGATAAAATTACGCAGAAAATGAGCCGGGACGGGCTTATCGAGGTCAACGAAACCGCAGGCACCGCCGAGCTGGTCAGCGGGCGCGAGCAGGACGCGGATTTTTCCAAGCAGCCCGAACAGGCGGCGCAGGAAGCCGCGCAGCAGCTTCCGCACCCATCCGGCGGCGCAGCAGCTCGTCCCCATACCCCGGAGCTTTCTCCGAAGCGGGACGACGCCGCAGCCGAGCGTGTTTTGGAGCATATCGACGCCGCCCATACCCGCGCAGCATCCAAAAAGGCGATAAAGCGGGCGCAGCAGGAAGCGGCGGCAAAAACAAAGACCTCACGCCTGCAATTCACCGAGGAAGAACGGGCAACGCCGGAGCTTCAAAAGGCGATCCGCAAATCGGAAAGAGCCGCCGACCGCTTGGACGAAGCGCGGGCGGCTATTCCGAAAAAGAAAGTCTTGACAAAAGAGCGCACCTTTGACGAAGCCGCAGGCAAGGGCAAAACCCGCCTGCGCTTTGAGGAAAAGGAAAAACCCATACCGGGCGGCAGGCAGCAGCATAACCCCCTCTCCCGCCCTATGCAGGAGGTCGGCGTTTTCGTCCACAATAAGATACATTCCGTTGAAAAGGACAACTCCGGCGTGGAGGGAGCGCACAAGAGCGAGGAATTAGCCGAGCGCGGCATCCGGGCGGGGGCGCGGCAGATGCGAAAGAGCCGCCGCAGCCGCAAGCTGAAACCCTACCGGGTAGCGGCAAAAGCGGAAAAAGCCGCATTCAAGGCAAACGCCGATTTTCAGTATCAAAAGGCGCTGCACGACAACCCGCAGCTTGCAGCGTCTAACCCCGTTTCCCGGTTTTGGCAGAAGCAGCAGATCAAGCGGCAGTATGCAAAGGCGGTACGAACGGGCGGCGCAAAATCCGCAAGGAAAGCCGCAGAAAACACCCGCAAGGCAGCGAAGAAAACCGCCGAAGCGACGAAAAAGACCGTCGCCTTTGTAGGGCGGCATTGGAAAGCCTTTCTGATTGCCGGGTGTGCGCTGCTCCTGCTTATCATGCTGATGTCCGCAATTTCCTCCGGCTCTGCTCTTTTTTCGGGGCTTGTCAACGGCGTAATCGGAACCTCTTACACATCGGAGGACAGCGACCTTGTAGCGGTGGAAAACAATTATGCGGCAAAGGAAAACGATCTGCAAAGCAGGATAGACAATATCGAGCGCGATTATCCGGGTTATGACGAATACCGCTACAACCTTGCGTACATCGGGCATAACCCCCATGAATTAGCGTCCTACCTGACCGCCCTGTTGCAGAGCTACACCCCGCAAAGCGCACAGGCAGAGCTTGACCGCATTTTCAATCTGCAATACAAGCTGACCGTCACGGAAGAAATCGAGGTGCGCTACCGCACGGAACGACGTACAGGCAGCTACACGGACGCGGAGGGCAACACCCATACCTATACCTACACCGTTGAAGTCCCCTATAACTATTACATTCTCAATGTAACGCTGACGAACAGACCCATATCCTCTTTTGTATCGGAGCTTCTAACGCCGGAGCAGCTTGAAATGTACCGTGTCTATTTGCAAACAAGCGGCAACAAACCCCTCGTTTTTGGCGGCGGCTCTGCGGACACTTCCGCGTCCGAGGATTTAAGCGGCGTTACCTTTGTCAACGGCACCCGCCCCGGCAACACCGTCCTTGTGGATATAGCGAAATCGCAAGTCGGCAATGTAGGCGGTGCGCCTTACTGGAGCTGGTACGGCTTTGACAGCCGCGTGGCTTGGTGCGCCTGCTTTGTGTCCTGGTGCTACGGACAGGCTGGACTTTCCGAGCCGCGCTTTGCGGGCTGTCAGTCGCAGGGCGTTCCGTGGTTTACCTCTCACGGGCAATGGGGCGCGAGGGGTTATGAGAATATCGCTCCCGGCGACGCCATCTTTTTTGATTGGGATTTAGACGGCAGCGCAGACCATGTAGGTATCGTAATCGGCACAGACGGAAGCCGCGTTTACACCGTGGAGGGCAATTCCGGCGACGCCTGCAAAATCAGAAGTTATCCCCTTGATTACGCCTGTATCAAGGGCTATGGGCTGATGAATTGGAATTAAAATTTGAAAGGAGTTTTGACAGTATGACAAACAGCAAAATTGACCGTATTGAAAAGGAAATGCAGAAAACGCGGGAGAAAATCACCGAGTATCAGAACAGGCTGAAAGAGCTTGCGGCGCAGAAAACCGAAGCGGAAAACCTGCAAATCATCGCTCTTGTGCGCTCCATGCGCGTAACCCCCGCAGAGCTTACCGCCCTGCTTTCCGGCGAGCCGATCCCCGGCATTGCCGCCGCAGGGACAGACTACATGGAACAGGAGGAAATCGAAAATGAAGAATAAAGGCTTTTTCAAAACAGCCGCCGCCCTGCTTGCCGCCCTTGTCCTCTTGGGCGGCTTTTCTGTTACTGCCTATGCGGGCGGCGGTGAGGACATTCCCACCAACGACAGCGGAGTGATCGTAGAAACCGAGCCGCAGCCCCTTACGCCGGACGGCAATCTGTCGCTGATCGACGACATTGAGGGAGAAGCCGCCGAGGACAAGCAGTTTATCATTGTGCAGAGCAAAAACGGCAACTACTTTTACATCATCGTTGACCGCGCCGCCGAGGGCGAAAACACCGTACATTTTCTCAATCAGGTGGACGAAGCCGACCTGATGGCGCTCATGGAGGGCGGCAGCGGCAAGGCGCAGGCTCCCGCCGTTTGCACCTGTAAGGACAAATGCAAGGCGGGCGCAGTCAATACCGTTTGCCCGGTATGCTCTGTCAATATGACCGAATGTGCAGGCAAGGAAGCCGTGCCGGAGCCGGACGATGCGCCGCCGGAGAAAGAAAAAAGCAATGCGGGCGGGATTGTGATCTTCCTTGTCGTTACCCTGCTTGCCGGTGGCGGCGCGTTCTACTACTTTAAGATTATGAAGCCGAAGCAGGGTATCAAGGGCGACACCGACCTTGACGATTTCGATTTTGACGATTACGGCGAGGACGAGCCGGAAGCAGGCAGCGAGGAACAGGAGGACGAGGAATGAGGTTAGTCATTGCAGAGAAGCCGAGTGTGGCGGCGGCACTTGCCGCCGCCCTTGGCGTAAAGAACAAAAAGGACGGATATATGGAGGGCGGCGGCTACCTCATTTCGTGGTGCGTGGGGCATTTGGTGGAGCTTGCGGAAGCCGCCGCCTATGGGGAGCAGTACAAAAAGTGGAGCTATGACAGCCTGCCGATCCTGCCGCAGCCGTGGCAATACACCGTATTCAAAGACAGGCAAAAGCAGTTCAAAATCCTAAAAGACCTCATGCGCCGCAGCGACGTTTACGAGGTTGTCAACGCCTGCGACGCAGGACGCGAGGGCGAGCTGATTTTTCGCCTTGTCTACCATGCGGCGGGGTGCGACAAGCCCTTTTCCCGCCTTTGGATTTCCTCTATGGAGAAAAGCGCAATCAAAAAGGGCTTTGCGGAGCTGAAACCCGGCGAAGCGTATGACGCGCTCTATGCGTCCGCGCTATGCCGCGCAAAAGCGGACTGGATCATCGGCATCAACGCCACCCGCCTTTTCTCCGTCCTACACGGCAAAACTCTAAACGTGGGGCGCGTTCAGACGCCGACCTTAAAAATGCTTGCAGACCGGGACGCGGCGATCACCTCTTTCAAGAAAGAAACCTACCATATCGTCTGTCTTGATGTGGGCGGCGCGGAAGCAATAAGCGCAAGGATCTCCGACGCCGCAGATGCGGAAGCCCTCAAAACGGCTTGCGAAGCGTCGCAGGCCGTTTGCATTTCGGTGAGGCGTGAGAGGAAAACCGAGCAGCCGCCCCGCTTGTTTGACCTTACGGGCTTGCAGCGGGAAGCCAACCGCATTTACGGTTACACCACAAAGCAGACCCTTGACCTTGCACAAGCTCTTTACGAAAAGCGGCTGCTTACCTACCCGCGAACGGACAGCAATTATCTGACCAACGACATGGGCGATACGGCGGCGCATATCGCCGCGCTGCTTGTCGGCAAGCTGCCCTTTATGAAAGGCGCGGCGTTTACGCCGGACATAGCACGGACGCTTGACAGCAAAAAGGTATCAGACCACCACGCTATTATCCCGACAATGGAGCTTGCGAAAGCAGACCTTGCCGCGCTGCCGGAAAGCGAAAGAAATATCCTCACCCTTGCCGGGGCGCGTCTACTGTTCGCCGCCGCCGAGCCGCACGTTTTTGATGCGGTAACGGCGGTGTTTTCCTGTGCCGATACCGAGTTTATGGCAAAGGGAAAGACGGTTCTTTGCGACGGGTGGAAAGAGCTTGAACGACGCTACCGGGCGACGCTGAAAGGAAAGCCCGACGCCGAGGGCGACGAGGAAAACGAGCGTATTTTAGATGTACCGACCTTTACCGAGGGACAGAGCTTTGACAGCCCAGCCGCAAGAGTTACGGCGCACGACACGCAGCCCCCGAAGCCGCACACGGAAGCAAGCCTGCTTTCGGCTATGGAACGCGCCGGAAGCGCGGACACCGACCCGGACGCAGAACTCAGGCGCGGACAAGCCTGGGCCTTGCGTTCTACAGCCCGGAATACTTAAGGCCCGTATCGGACGGCCCTTTTGAAATGTACGAGCGGGAGAGCGCGGAGGGGAAGATGTATCTGGCGGTCAAGAGCGGGTTTCTTCTCCGGGCGCTGATTTTACCGGGGGAGCCCAACGAAGAGGACATTGCCCAGCGCCTGGAGCTGCTGCACCGGGAGCTGATAAGCAGCATTTCCAGAAAAGCGATGGAGAGCAGGAAAAAAACGCCGGAGGACCAGTACAGCCTTGCGGTGGATCCGGAGACCGGGGAGATCATGGAATAAAAAAGCTCCCCCGGAAAACCGGGGGAGCGGGGGAAAGATGATTCAGCGCAGCTCAAGACGCTGCTTCAGGCCCTCCTGAAGGACCTGGGAGCAGTTAATACCGCGCTTATCGGCCATGCTGGCCATCCAGGCGGGAAGGGAGACGTTCTTGCGGACGGAGCGGGTATCGGTCAAAGCCCGGTAGGCGAGGGTATCCACCTGGATAAAGGAACAAAGGGCATCGTCTGCCAGACGAAGCTGAGCCTGAGGAGTGGGGGGACAGATATTAAGCCCCTCATCCTCGGCGCTTACAAGCCAGCCGGCGGCAGCATCGCTGATCTGCTTAATGGCGTCCTGCAGGTCGCGGCCGGTGGTGACGCAGCCCGGCAGGTCCGGCACACGGGCGTAATAGCCGCTGCCGTCCTCTATGGGATGGAAAGTCGCGGTGTAGAGATATTTCATTATATTGCCTCCTTTTGACGGGGCGGAGGGCATGGCAGCCCTACCGCCGCTTGATCTTCGCTTCTTTCAGAATATACCGCATATCGTTCTCATTGAAATCGTGCCGCTTGACGGGAATCATCTGTTTTGTTTCAGGGTTGAAATAAATATCATGGTTGCCGCCGCTGCGCCGGAAGAGAAAGCCGTTTTCCGTGAGAAGATTGATGCACATCTTTCGTGGAGTCATAGGATCTTTCCTCCTTACAAGCTTATTATACACAACATTGTGTATAATGTCAAGAAGAAAATACACAAAAGCACACAAACGATGCTTTGATAAAACCGCCCGGAGCGGGCGGCTTTATGAGGGCAGCGAAGCGAGGCCTACTATATAAATACATACGCGCGCACGCGCGTATGCGGGCTTGGTAAGAGCCTAAGTATTCAACCATTCCGAATTATCCAGGCCAGAAGGAGGGAATTCCCGTGAGAGAGGGATACTGGGTCGTGCGCACATACGAGAGCGGCATCATTGGGGAAAAGACAAAATTCTGGGTATCGGGGCAAAGGCCGGCCGGGAAGTCCCGCCGCCGGGAAAAGGCGGAGCTGAAAAAGCAGGAGCAGAATGAATACTCGGCGGTAAAGCGCATGGCCCGGCTGATGCACGCAAATTTCAGGCACGGGGATCTGCTGATCGGGCTGGATTACAGCGGGGCCGGGATGGAGAAGCTGATAAGCTGGGCAAAGAAAAAGAATCCGGGCTTTGCGGACATGCCGGAGGAAGAGCGGCAGGCCGTCCTTTTTGAGGCGGCCAGACACCAGGCGGAGCTGTGCATCCGGCGGGTAAGCCGGGCCATGCGGCTGGAAGGAGGGGAGCTGAAATACATCTGCATCACATCGGATATGGACGGAGACACGGGAGAGAGCGTGCAGGTACATCATCACCTGATGGTACAGGCAGACTGCGCAGCGCTTTTTATCGAGAAATGGCGGGCCATGGGCGGCGTGCATTACGACAGCATATCCAGACAGGCGGACTACACACCGATCGCTGAGTATTTCCTGAGGCAGGTGCGCCGGGTAAAGGATGAAAACAAATTTACCAGCTCCCGGAATCTGGTGAGGCCCCAGCCGAAGGACCGGGCGGCCATGTCGGACGCGGAGCTGAGGATCCCGAAGGGGGCAAAGCTTCTTTTCCGCCAGGAGTACCGGAGCCGGGGGGAAAGGAGCTATCAGCCGCAGTACATACGCTACATCATACCGCAGGCATGCAGAGAGGCGGGCGGGGACAGTGACGGGGAACCGGAAGCGAATCGAAAGCGGAAAGGAGATACGCAATGAAAAAATGGAGATACCTGCGGCTGTGCGCAGACTGCGCGGAAAAGCTGCGGCGGGCGGGATTTGAGGTGGAGGAAATACGGGAGGAGCCTACAAAGCGCTGCCGCTGCGGGATGGGCTATGAAGGAAATCAGCATGGGGGCGTGCTGTGCCTCTACCGGATGAGAAAGGAGGCGGGACGGGAATGAATTCCATCGTCAGGGAATCCGTGGAGCGGGTCACGCTGGAAATCCAGGGCTATGCCCCGGCACGGGATATCAGCTATCCGGAGGCGCTCCGGCTTCTGGACGCGGCCTATACGGAGGAAATCGGGCAGGCGCTGGCGCGGCTCGGGCAGCTGCGGCGGGCGGCGGAGGCGGCCATGGTGCAGCTGAGCCTTGCGCTGGACGGGATAAAAAATCTGGGCCGGGAGCTGGAGGAGAGACATCTGAGGACAGGAGGCGGGGAGCTTGAAGAAAAAAGCGAGGCAGACTGAGCGGGGGACGCAAAAGGGCCGGGCCGGGTATGCCTGGGGCGTGAGCTGGTGCTGCGCCGAATGCGGGGAAAAATTAAAAAGGAAATTTGACACCAGGACGGACGGGGTAGCGATCGCGGCCGGGCGCTGTGAATGGTGCGGCAAATTTGGGAGCTTATACAAATATCTGTACAGGCCGGTAGTCAGAAATGAGATCCGACCCCGCGGCGCCGGCGGCGGCGAGCGGGCGAGAGCAGGGAGGTGAGAGCGTATGGACTGGAAAAAGGAAGCGGCTGATAAGCTTAAAATTTACGAGTCCAAGAAAGGGAGCATGCTACGGGCCGGCCAGGAGATACAGAGGCTCGAGCAGGAGCTCTGCAATATCCGGGCGGTACGGACAGACGGGTCCCCAGTCTCCGGGGGAACGTGCCGAAGAGAGGATATGATTATCAACAACATTGCGCTGCGGCAAGAGCTCCACTCAGCAATAGAGGATACGGAAAAGTGGCTGAGAATCGTTGACGGAGCGCTGGCCACGCTAAGCCCGGAAGAAAGATTCATTCTGGACCGGATGTATATACACCGGCACAAGGGAAATGTGGAGCGGGTATGCGATGAGCTGAAAATAGAAAAAACTTCGGTATACAGGCGGCGGGACGCGGCATTACGGAAATTCACGATATCCATGTACGGGTCAGAATAAAACGGAAAGTGGGAAAAAAACGGGGCGATTTTTTAAAAGCAATGTGATATCATGGCAGCATGAAATAATTTCAGGGCGCAGCCGGGCTTCAATGCCGCGGCTGCGTTTGCTTGAAGGGGGATCAGGGATGGCCGCGACACGGAAGACGGCGCGCAAGCTGATAATGGCGCTTAACCGGCGGGGCGTGGATGTAAGTCTCACGGAAAACACATTTTATTCACGGAAGTATGAGCGGTTCATAACGAAATACAGGGTCAAGAGCGCAGGCGCGCAGATCATTTCCACATACTCGCTCATCGAAGTAATAACGAAGCTGGCGGATATGCTGCGGGAGGGCGGCAATGGGCATTAATGCGAGGCAAAAACGATTCGCGGATTTATGGCTGGAGAGCTTTAACGCCACGGAGGCAGCCAGAAAAGCGGGATACAGCGAAAAGACCGCAGCGGCGATCGGATACGAAAACCTGAGAAAACCTGAGATCGCCGCCTACATTCACGCGCGCCTGCGCGCGCAGGATATGTCCATCGTGGCTTCGCAGGAGGAAACGATGGCGTTTCTCACATCCGCGATGCGGGGACAGGTAAAGGACCAGTTCGGACTTGACGCCGCGCTGTCCGACCGGCTCCGGGCGGGGGAGGCATTGATAAAGCGATATGCGGCAACGGACAGAAGCAGAGATTCGCTGGAGAAGCTGGACAGCCTGCTGAGGGAGTTTAAAAATGCTGTTAAGTCCGAAGCAGAATGAATTTGTAAAAAAGGCAAATCACCGCTGGAATTTCAAGGGCGGCGCCACGCGCTCAGGCAAGACCTATCTTGACTTCAAGTGGATTATCCCGATGCGGATCAGGGAAAGGGCCGGGCTTGACGGGCTGACAGTGATTATGGGGGTAACAAAATCCACAATTGAACGTAACGTTCTGGAGCCGATGCGGAATATTTACGGCGCAGAGCTGGTGGGAACCATATCAAGCGACAACACGGCGGGAATTTTCGGTGAAAAATGTTACTGCCTGGGCGGTGAAAAAGTATCCCAGGTGTCGAAGATAAGAGGCGCGTCAATAAAATACTGTTACGGAGATGAGGTAGCTGACTGGGCGGAAGAGGTATTCTCGCTGCTCAAAAGCCGACTGGATAAGGAATATTCCTGTTTTGACGGGACCTTCAACCCGCAGTACCCGGAGCATTGGCTGAAAAAATTTCTTGATTCAGACGCCGATATATTCAGCCAGACATATACCATTGACGATAACCCGTTCCTATCCGAAACTTTCAAAAAGAACCTCAAGAAGGAATATGAAGGGACGGTTTATTATGACCGGTATATCCTCGGCCTCTGGAAACGCGCGGAGGGGCTCGTTTATGAATTTGGAGAGGACAACATCACAGACGAGATACCGAAGGACGGAAGATACTTCATATCCGTTGATTACGGCACGCTGAACCCATTCTCGGCCGGGCTCTGGTGCCTTGAGGGAAACAGGGCTGTTAGGATAGCGGAATACTATTACTCCGGCCGCGAGAAGCGGAGCCAAAAGACAGACGAGGAATACTGTGACGAACTGATCAAGCTGGCGGAGGGTCGTGTTATTACTGAGGTGATAATCGACCCATCGGCGGCTTCTTTTATCGCGGCACTGCGGAAACGGAACTACTGCGCCCGGCGCGGCCGGGACGGGGAAGCGGACATTTACAGGAAATTTACAGTCCGGCAGGCAAAAAACGAGGTTCTTGCCGGAATACGGGTGACGGCGGGATATCTGAAAAGCGGGCAGATGAAGATCCATCGAAGCTGTAAGAATGCCATAAGGGAATTCGGATTGTACCGCTGGGATGAAAAGGCGCAGGAGGACAAGGTAATAAAGGAAAACGACCACGCAATGGATGAGATCCGGTATTTTGCCATGACGGTCATGAAGTATCGATCGGGCATGGGCAGGTACAATTCTGTTTTTGGAGGGTGAGACAAATAAAGACCTATGAAGATTTTGCGGCGCTGAGCGGGGACATGACCGGTATCTTCAGCTTCATTGAGGAAACAATAAACGAGCATAAAAAGAGCGGACTGTACCGGACGGCAGCTTTGGCTGAGGAATATTACCGGGGACTCAATCCCACGATCATGCACTTTCAGAAGATCATATACGACATGGCAGGTATGGCGAACATCGACCGCTTTTCAGCAAACCACAAGGTGGCAAGCAGCTTTTTCAAGTTCGCGGTGAATCAGGAGAACCAATATCTGCTTGGCAACGGGATTACGCTCAAGCCGGAGGCAAAGGAGAAACTGGGGACGGATTTTGACAGGAAAGTGCAGAAAGCGGGCCGGGAGGCACTGATAGGAGGCGTGAGCTTTGGATTCTGGAATTTAGACCATTTGGAGGTATATAAGCTCACGGAATTTGTGCCGCTGTACAGCGAGGAAAACGGGGCGCTGATGGCCGGAATACGCTTCTGGCAGGTGGCGGAGGACAAGCCTCTCCGGGCGACGCTCTTTGAAACGGATGGATATACAGAATACATCAAGAAAAAAGGCGATCGTTTTTTCGTGCTCAGAGGCAAGCGGGCTTACAAGGAAAAGCTGGCAGGCACGCCGAGAGATGGAATGGAGATCTACCAGGGGGAGAATTATCCGGGCTTTCCAATCGTGCCTCTATGGGGAAACGACGAGCATCAGTCCGAGCTTGTGGGCAAGCAGAACACCATCGACGCGCTGGATCTGGCGACCTCCAACATGGTAAACAACGTGGATGAGGGCAACCTGATCTATTGGGCACTGGTGAACTGTGGGGCAATGACGCCCGAGGACGACCTGAGATTTGTTGAGCAGCTCAAGGTGACCCATGTGGTGCACGCGGAGGGAGACGAGGGGGCGAAAGCGGAGGCACACACGGTGGAAGCGCCGTTCAGCGGAACCCAGGCCACCATAGATATGCTGACACGGAGGCTTTTCACAGACTTTCAGTGCTTTGATTCGGCATCCGTTTCCGCGGGAAATCAGACCGCGACGGCAATCAAGGCGGCCTATGTGCCGATTGACCTGAAAGCAGACATGTTTGAAGGATGCGTGAGCGATTTTCTGAGCGGGATCTTCAAAATAGCCGGGATAGAGGACAGCCCCAGCTACACGAGAAATAAAATCGTCAATCAGCTTGAGGAGACACAAATGCTGCTGATGGCGGCGCAATATCTGGATGAGGAATACCTCATTGACAAGCTGCTGACCGCATGGGGCGACGCGGACAAGGTAAGCGCGCTCATAGACCGGAGGGCAGGCGAGAACTTGGGCCGGCTGGGCGTGACTGCAGTGGAGGGCAGGAATATAGCTGATTTAGGCGAAGTGGTAGCAGCGGCTGAAGAAGCAACTGATAAAGGCTTGAACGGAGCGCAAACGCAAAGCCTTATTCAAATTATTCAACAGCTCTCAGCCGGAACTATATCTGAGGGACAGGCAGTGTCAATAATTTCTGTTTCGATAGGTGTGAGCAAGGAGAAAGCGAAAGAGATAATACGAGGAGAATGATATGGCTGAGCCTGATATCGCCCACAAGCTCACGGACGAGGAGCTGGCGGCACTGGAAAAGCAGATAGAGGCGGTATACGGAAAGGCATACAAGGAGATTGAGGACGAGATCCGGGAATATTTTTCCAAGTTTGCCAAGCGGGATGCGGAAATGAAGAAGCTTCTGGAGGCCGGAGAGGTCACAAAGGAGCAATATACCCAGTGGCGGCTCGCCCAGCTCGGCCGGGGAGAGCGCATGGAGGCGCTGAAGGACAATATCGCAGAGCGCATGACCAGGGCAAATGAGGTTGCCATCGCCTATGTAAACGACAGGACGCCGGGCATTTATTCGCTTAACCGAAATTACGCGGCCTACCGGATAGAGCTCGTCCATCCGGAGGCGGACTTCGTGCTGTGGGACGAGCAGACCGTGCGGCGGCTGATTATGGAGCAGCCGGAGCTTCTGCCCTACTATCCGCCGGAAAAGGCCGTGAAACGGGGAATTGACCTGGCTTATGGGAAGAAAAAGGTCGGGGACGTCGTTACGGGTGGAATCCTGATGGGCAAGGGAATCAGCCAGATGGCGGATGACTTGCAGCGGGAGATCGTGGATATGAACCGGGTAAGCGCACTCAGAGCGGCCCGGACGGCGGTGACTGGCGCCCAGAATGCGGGGCGGCAGGACGGCTATGTGGCGGCGGAGCGGATGGGAATCAAAATACGCCGCCGGTGGACGGCTACAAAGGACGGCAAGACGCGCCATGATCACGGAATGGCAGACGGACAGCTTCGGGACGTGGACGAGCCGTTCAATGTGGGCGGATATAAGCTGATGTTTCCGGGAGACCCCAGCGGACCTCCCCATGAGATTTACAATTGCCGCTGCACGATAGACACCCGGGAGAAAGAGGGCATCGAGGCGGAGCCGAGGATGATGCGGGTGCGCGACCCGGAGACCGGGCGCAATGTGCTGGTGCGGGAAATGACATATCAGGAGTGGGCGGAGGCCAAGCGGGCGGAGAACCCGGCAGCCTGGGAGCGCTACATGAAGCAGGGCCGCAATGCTTCGGCAGACAGAAAACAATACGAGGAATACAGAAAAATTCTCGGCAGAAAAGTCCCGGGACGATTTGAAGATTTTCAAAAATTGAAGTATAATAGCCCTGAGAAATGGGATTATACGAAAAATCTAAAACAATACCTGGTAAAATATCCAACAAGTAATTATCATTTCTTTGATGCCATGCAGGAATTAAAAGACAGAGGCATAAAAAAAGGCGTACTTATACCGGCAAACCCGAAAAAAGCATATGTATTGTCAGATACGGGAAGAGATGGCAATCACATTTTGAAGCGTATGGTAGAACGAAATATAACAGACGATGAGCTTCGGTCATATGTTGATACTGCCAATGCAATGTTCGTCCAATGGGGTGGCAAACGGCAATTTTTTGTAGGGGAAAAAGGTATGGCCGTAATTAAGCGAAATGAAAATGACGAGTGGATATTTAAAACGGGATGGAAAAAAGAGGATTTTGATAACGAAACAGAATTGATATTGGAGGTGCTGAAAAAGAATGGCATATGAATTAGATCATGAAGCAGATCGATATTGCCCTGTATATAAGCGAATAATTGATGCGGATTTATGTTATGATTCGCTTATGTGCCTGAACCGCACATTCAAAATTTCATCTACAAAGGAACTTGCCGAATTAAAGGACATTGATGCAGCGCGCAAAGTATGCGCAGAATGCCCATACAGCGAATTGTGAGGTGATATTATGGCAAAAGATATGGACATAATAGTAAAGCTGCTGATCGCTATACGGGAATCGGAAAAATAGCCGGTATTCGATCCCAAATGCGTCGGAGAGCGGGCCGTTGGAACGGACGGGCAGAACCGGGACACGCTGGCGATAAAGCTTAAAAACGAGGGGTACATAACGGGGCTGATAACTACAGAGGACACGGACAATGTAAAGCTACATAAAGTGTTATGGGAGCATTCAAGGCCTGCCGTTACGCTGGCCGGGATAGAATACATGAGCGAAAACAGAGCGTTCAAAAAAGCGCTGGGGGCTATGCTGAAAGCCGGAGAAAGCGCCGCGGCGGCTGCGCTGAGCGCGGCGATGGGGAGGTATTTATGAGCGTACGCCTGGTAGACAACAGCGGCCAGATTCTGGGACTGCTGGATGCGGCAAAGGCACGAGCGTTGGAGCGCTGCGGCCTGCAGGGCGAGGGCTACGCCAAAGATCTTGCGCCGGTGGCCACAGGCAACCTGAGAAACGGGATCAGCCACAAGACGGACGAGGACAGCGCGTACATCGGCTCCAACACGCATTACGCAGAGTATGTGGAGCTGGGGACCGGGAAATTTGCACAGGGAGGCGGGCGGCCCACGCCCTGGGTATATCAGGACGGGGAGGGGAACTGGCACAGGACGGAAGGGCAGGAGGCCCAGCCCTTCATCAAGCCCGCCGTAGCAAACCACAAGAGCACATATCGGAATATCATTAGAGACGAGCTGGGAGAAGCATAATCTAATATTTTCCACAAGGAATCTGTAAATTTTACAGGTTCCTTTTTTGTTGGTAAAACCCGCGAGGAACTGCGGTTTTTATAAAAATCGAATGGCGAAGAACTGCCACCGAGGAAAAGGAGATTAAAGAAACCATGGCATTTACGAGAAAATTTTTGAAGTCGATGGGCATTGACGAGGAAAAGATTGATGCAATTATCGACGAGCACACCTCCGTTGTCGAGCCATTGAAAGCATACAAGGCGGACGCGGACAAGTTGGCCGAAGTACAAAAGAGACTGGAAAAGGCCGAGGAGGATCTGGAGGCTGCGAAGAAAGACAGCTGGAAGGACAAATACGACACTGTCAAGAAGGAATTTGACGAGTACAAGGAGGAGCAGGGCCGGAAGGAGACACGCGCAGCCAAGGAGAGGGCCTGCCGGGCGCTGCTCAAGGAGGCGGGAATCGCCGAGAAGTATCTGGACAAGGTGCTCAAGGTATACGGCGTGGACGAGGTGGAGCTGGATGAAAAAGGCAAAATAAAGGACGCAGATGAGCGGGCGGCGGCTGTAAAATCCGAATTTGACAGCTTTATCCAGATGACCCAAACCCGCGGCGCGGAGACTTCCAAACCGCCTGCCAACACGGGGGGCATTCCGGAAACAAAATCACTTGCGGACGCCCTGAGAGACAAATACACACAAAAATGAAAGGATGATTTAACAAATGGCAATTACTCTTGCAGAAGCAAAGGTCGGCATGGCCGACAAGGTAGACCAGCAGGTCATAGACACTTTCCGCAGAAGCTCCCTTCTGCTGGACCGGCTTACTTTTGACAACGCCATATCCCCAGGCACCGGCGGCTCCACGCTGGCTTACGGCTATATCCAGCTGAAAACCCCCAGCACCGCAGGCGTCAGGACCATAAACAGCGAATACACGGCCAGTGAAGCAAAAAAGGAGAAAAAGGTCACCAACGCCATTATCATGGGCGGCTCTTTTGAAGTAGACCGTGTGCTGCAGAACACCAGCGGCGCGGTGGACGAGCTGGCTTTTCAGGCCGAGCAGAAAATCAAGGCAACGTCAAACTATTTCCACAATCTTGTAATTAACGGCACTTCCGCCTCAAGCGGCGCGGGGTACGTGCCAAACACCTTTGACGGCCTCAAAAAGCTGCTTTCCGGCACCTCAAGTGAAGTGACCAGCGCGGTATCCCTTACCTCCGCCGCGGAGATGGACAGCAATTACAACGCTTTTCTGGATGAGGTGGACGGCTTCCTTTCCGTACTCGACGGAACGCCCACAATGATGCTGATGAACACCGCCATGCTCACGAAAATGCGCGGAATCGCCCGCAGAGCGGGCTATTACGGGCAGAGCAGGGACGAATTCGGGAGAACCGTGGAAACCTATAACGGGATCGCCATGATGGACCTTGGAAAATACTATGACGGGACCACAAAGGATGTCATAGGCACAAGCATTCCCAGCAGCAGCGCGGCGGGGACTACCGAGATATATGCGGTAACCCTGGGCCTTGACGCATTGCACGGCATTTCACCCACCGGCACCGGCGTTATAAGCAGCTACATGCCCGACCTGAGCGCCCCCGGCGCGGTAAAGAAGGGCGAGGTTGAGCTTGTGGCCGGAATCGCGCTGAAAAATACCCTGAAAGCCGCTGTGCTCAAGGGAATTGCCATCGCGCCCAAAACCGGAGGCTGATAAGGGGGCGGCAGCGTGATGCTGGAAGAAATACTGAGAAGTATACGGAATTTCTTTGTCCTGCCGGGCGGGATATACACGGACAGCTTCACTGTTGAAAACGGCAGCATTACGCTGCCGTTTCTGGCGGCGGGGCAGCATTTCAGAATCATCGGCTCGGTATTCAACGACGGGGTATATAAATACCCCGTCGCGGGGCTGCAGGACGAGCGCTTCGCGGGAAGCATATGGGCGCTGGCGATTCCACCGGATTTTTTGAAGTTGGCCGGAGAGATCGAGCAGTGGCAGGAGAAAAACGGTGACGCGGGCCCATACCAGTCCGAGAGCTTTGCAGGATACAGCTACACCAGAGCCACAGGGAAAGACGGGCAGGTGCTCACATGGCAGGACGCATTCAGGAAACGCCTGAACGTATACAGAAAGATTTGAGGTGCAAGCGGCATGAGCCTGATTGATGAAAATATGATGCCCTGCGTGAAAATGGTATGGGAACAGCGACCGGACGACGAGAGCGGACTGGTAAACAGCTATGTTGAGGGCGCACTGTTCGAGGCGGCTGTGGTGCTGGATACCTCAACGGAGGCCCGCGTCGCCCAGCAGCAGGGACTTGAGAGCGTGTACACGGTGCTCACAAGACGAAAGGACGCGCTGACATACAGGGAAATTTTCATGCGTCTGGCGGACGGCGCGTATTTCCGCGTGACCTCAGAGGCGAAGGAAAAGCAGACGCCGCACAGCGCCGGGCTGGATATGTCTATGGCGACGGCGGAGAAGCTTGCGAGGCTGCCGAAATGACAAAGGAAGCGGCGCTATACAGTTTTTTCAGCGGCTTTGGGATTCCGGCCTACGCGGAGACAGACGTGCCAAACAACGCAGTGCTGCCTTACCTGACCTATACGCCGGTTTTTGACGCCTGGGGCGGAGACGCGGCGGCACTGACAGTGAATCTCTGGTACTATGGAGCGGGAGAAACCGCGCCAAACGCCAAGGCGGCGGAAATTTCAAAGGCAATCGGCCCGGGAGGAAAGGTGTTAGGCTGCGAGGGCGGCTATATCTGGCTCCGGCGCGGGACTCCCTGGTGTCAGAGCGCGCCGGTGGAGGATGAGCCGCTGCTGAAAATGAAAACGCTGAATCTTTCAGCGGAATATTTGACTTTGAACTGAAAGGAAAAATATATGGGAAAATTTACAGTGATTCCACAGAGCACCTTTGCGGAAATGCAGCTTGACGCGGGGGTGCTGCTTAAAAGCTTTGACCCGGAAACTGCTGCGGCGCCAGAGGACGCCGACATCATATGTGCCACCACGGGTGGAATCAACGCGGTATGCGAGCCGACCTATGTGGACATGGGGGAGGATGTGGATAATGCGCCGATGAACGTGAAAGAGCTCAAGCAGCTTACCGGATGGAACTGCACCATGGGCTTTACCTCTCTGGGCACTTCGGCGGAATCCATCCGCCTGTCTCTGGGCGCGGCAGATATCGACAGCGCAAACAAGGGTAAGGTGACCCCGAGGGCAACGCTGAGGCAGACAGATTTTACCGACCTGTGGTGGGTTGGCGACCGGGCCGACGGCGGTGCGATCGCAATCCAGCTCAAAAACGCGCTGAGCACAGGCGGCTTTAACCTGCAGACCACCAAGGCGGGCAAGGGCCAGAACAGCGTGACGCTGACGGGGCACGTGTCTCTGGCGGCGCAGACAGAGATGCCGATGGTATTTTACAGCATTGAGCCGGCGGTGAGCTCATGAAAAAACTGTCGGAGCTGAACACGGACGAGGCGCTTGACGTCCTGTGTGAAATTACACCGTATATAAACAACATCGTCATCGACGAGGATCTGATTGCGGAGCTCAAGCGCAAGTTAGACCCGGGACAGGAAAAGAACCGGGCAGAGATCTTACGCTTCGGCGCGGAAAAACTGAACAGCATCGCCCCGCTGCTGCTGAAAACGCACCGGGGCGATATTTACGGTATTTTATCCGTGCTGGCAGGGAAGAACCGGGAGGATATTTCCCGCCAGAATATTATTGAAACCAGCATACAGCTTCGTACTTTGCTGAAAGACCGGGAGATGCTGGATTTTTTCAAATCGTGCGTGGAGCAGGAGCAGACCGGATAATTCCGGCGCTCCTGTCCGCGCCGAGAATGCGGGCCGGCGCTTATATGGCGGCGCTCCCCTACATGATAGCGGAAAGAGAGCGGGACAAGGCGTACCGGATATACATAAGCGATGCGCTCCGGGCCATCGGCGAGAACAGTGCCAGGGGCGGGGGTAAGTATTATGAGACGCGGTTTATTGACCTCATCGAGCCAAAAGCGGAAGAAAAACGCACGGCGGAGGAGGTCATAGACCAGGTGCGTGGCACACTGCGCCGCCTACAGGAGGGAAGTGAGGGAACATAGACCTTTTTGACCTTTACGCAAGAATCACGCTGGACGACAGCGAATACAGAGACGGAATCGGTAAAGCCGCAGGGCTTGCCAGTAAGGCCGCAAAAGCGATCGGGAACGGGCTGAAAACAGCGGCCAAGGTGGGAGCGGCGGCAATCGGCGTGGCTTCCACCGCCGTCAGTTTTCTGACAAAAAACGCAATAGAGGGATTTGCCGAGTATGAGCAGCTGGTAGGCGGCGTGCAAACGCTGTTTAAGGACAGCAGCGGGCAGCTGATGCAGTACGCAAGGGACGCGTTCAAGACTGCCGGAATGTCCGCAAACGAATACATGAATACCGCCACAAGCTTTGCAGCGAGCCTGATACAGAGCCTGGGGGGAGACACAAAAAAGGCCGTGGATTATGCCGACATGGCAATCAGAGATATGTCGGACAACGCGAATAAATTCGGCACGGGAATGGAGGCGATTCAGTTCGCCTATCAGGGCTTTGCAAAGCAAAATTATACAATGCTGGATAACCTTAAGCTGGGCTACGGCGGTACGCAGTCTGAAATGAAGCGGCTGCTCGCTGACGCGGAGGCAATCAAGACAGCCCAGGGAGAGCTGGCGGAATACAGCATTGATTCGTATGCGGACATCGTGGAGGCGATCCACGTTGTGCAGCAGAATATGGATGTCACAGGAACGACGGCGAGCGAGGCGGCGGAGACGATATCCGGGAGCCTTGCAATGACCAAGGCGGCGTGGACAAACCTCATGACCGGCATTGCCGACGACACCCAGGATTTTGACGTGCTGCTGAACGACCTGGTAACATCCGCGACAATCGCAGCGGAAAACCTGATGCCGAGAATTGAGCAGGCGCTGAGTGGTATCGGGAAGCTTGTGGAGGGGCTGGCACCGGTGCTGGCCGCCGCCGTGCCGGGGCTTGTTGAAAATGTAGTTCCGCAGCTTCTCAGCGCGGGCGCTTCTATGGTCGGCGCTCTTGGCGTGGCCATCGTAAACAGCATTCCCACGCTGGTAGACGCGGCGGGACGGATTGCCGTACAGCTGGCAGGCTATCTTGCGGAAAACACCGACGCGGTGGTTGAGGGGGCAGTGTCCATCATTACGGCACTGTCTACCGGAATCATCACATATCTGCCGCAGCTTGCGGAGGCGGCAGGACAGATCATCACGCAGCTTGTGGTGGCCCTTGTGTCCAATGCCCCGCAGCTGCTGGGAGCAGCGGGGCAGGTCGTTATGGCATTTATCGGGGGTATTTTCGCATTTTTCTGGTCTATATCTGAGACGGGCGGCCAAATGCTGGACGCGCTCATCTCGGCGGCCATGGCAAAGGCGGGAGAGCTTATCAATGTGGCAGCTGCCGCAATAACCGATTTTATCAGCGGTCTTGTCGGCAAGCTCGGAGAGCTGAAAGAAAAGGGAAAGGCAATTGTAAACGCGGTCAAAGACGGCATTATGGGCGTGGTAGGCGACGCGGTAAGCTGGGGCAGTGACCTGATTTCCAACTTTATAAGCGGCTTGCAGGCAAAGTGGAGCGCGTTAAAACAAAAGGTTTCCGATATCGCACAATCCATACGCGACCTTATAGGCTTTTCTGAGCCGGAGGAAGGCCCGCTTTCCAATTTCCACACCTACGCGCCGGACATGATGAAGCTTTTTGCCCAGGGCATTCGGGACAACACAAGGCTGGTGACGGACCAGATCACAAAATCCTTTGATTTCAGGGATATGATCGTGGCACCGGAGAATATGGGTGAACTGCCGGCAGGCAGGGGCGTCCGGGGAGGAGTACAGATCACCATCAACGCACCGAGCATTGACCAGAGCATGATAGACTACATCGTGAACACAGTAAGCAGAGAATTGGGGTGGGCACTGGCATGAGCTTTGCGGCTTTTTATTTTGAAAATGAAATCGGGGAGCGGTGGGACCTGAATGTGCTCTCCGACGTGACGTTTACCCACGCAGAGGGGCTCGGCTTTGCGCTGAACCCTAAAAGAGTGGGAATCGGCGAGGGATTTTTTAAGCTTATAAGCAGGGAAGAAGAGCCAGAGGCAAACATTGTGGGCGATCTGTTGTTCAAGCCAGCGGCATACCCACGGTACAGAGCGCTTGTGGACTGGCTGTCCGCTTCAACGGAATACATTTTTGTGTACTGTCCCTATGGCAGTAAGGAATTTTATCGACGGGTGAGCCTGAATTTTATTGAAAAATCTGTGCGGGGCAGCTGGGGACAGCTGTCCTGCGCGGTTTCTATGGCCTGTCTTACGCCCTGGTATCTGCCGACACCGCTGGCGCTGAATTTCGAGGGCGACGAGGACAGGGCGATGCGGTATGAATTTGCCTATGATGACAAGCTGGTATACGGCGAGAGCGGGGGCGGGGTTTACTCGGTAGAAATCCCGGCAAGGGGACACGTGCCGGCGGCGCTGCGGGTGCGCTACACGGGCGCGGCGGCGGATCTGGAAATTTCCCTCACGGGGGTCGAGAGCGGGACGGAATACGGAAAGTGCGCAATCTCCGGAAGCATCGGAGCGGGGGAGACGCTGGAACTCTTCACGGCCAAGCGCAGCGGCTATATCAAGAGCATCGCCGCGGACGGGACGGAGACGGATCTTTTGGACGCGGGGCGGGTAGACATCAGCACGGAGCCTTTTTTCCGGGCGCCTGTCCACGAGGCCAGCATCCTGAAGCTCACGGGAGCGGGCACATTGACGGGAAAGGTCTCGGCGCAGGCTTACTTCTATTACAGGAGCGTATGAGATGCTAGTATATATAAAAAAACGCGGCGACTTTACGCTGGCCATGCGGGAAAACACGGAAAGCTACTCGCTTCCGGCGGCATCGGTATCAGGAGAGACGGGGAAGGCGGTGCTGGCGGGGCACGACGGCAGGGACCATACCGGGGACTGGCTGTATATCGGGGGGAGGATCGTGCTGATTTCCCAGGCCTCTCCGAAGGACGGGAAGCTGACCATAGCCACGGCAGACGCGGCGGAATTCTTCGACCGGCCGCTTGTATGGCCAGACGCGGCGCCGGGGACATACGGGGAATTCATCAAGGCGGAGCTGGAGCGCGAGTATATCGGATGCAGTGACACGGCATACCGGGTGCCCTATCTGAGCGTGGAGAACACGGATGCGACGCCCATGACGGCACCGGAACTGGATGACACAAAGCTCTACAAGCTCTCAGACATCATGGCGCAGGCCCGGCGGGCGGGGGTCGTGATCGACTTTGGGATCCACAGCAGAGCAAAGGCCTCGGATACGCTCAAGCTGCGCATATCCACGGGTACGGGCACGGCCCGGCGGGTGGTATTTTCAGACGGGAGCGCCCAGCTTGCCACGGAGACCTACAGCAAGGACAGCGTGGCCAAGGTGACGGTGCTCAAGGAGGTGCCGCAGGAAAACGCGGACAGCGACCCTGTCTATGAGAGCAGGGACTTCTACCTGAGCGCGGCGGGGGAGATCAGTACATCTGTTCCGGCGTCGCGGGCGGAGGGACGCTGGGAATATGTGACGGCCAAGGCAGAGGAGGACCCGGCAGAAAAGGCGGCGGCCGTATTCGCAAAAAATATTCAAAGCCACAAGATCGAATTCCTTTCGGAGAAAGAATACGGGCTCTACGACACGGTACTGCTGCGGCTGGCGGGGACGGTATTCAAAACGCAGATTGTCTCGGTTGTAATATCCAGCGATGACAGGCGATTCAGCTACAAGTGCGGGGAGCTGGCCGTAACGCTGCCGGAAAAGGTGAAGCGCATGAGCGGGGGCGGCGGGAGCACAACTACGGTAAATTACAACACGGGGATTCCAGACGGCTCGGTAACGCTTGCAAAGCTGTCGCCGGAGGTGACGGCGGTCCTGGGCGGAATTCAGATTGGAAAGCTCTGGGAAAATGCGTCGCCATCCAGTTTCTTCGGCGCACAAACGGTATCCATGGCGCTAATGCCATATGAGGCAGTTGAAATTGTGTGGGCAACCTATGTATCTGATAACGGTGGCGTATCGCGCCGATTTACCGGTAAATATCCTATCATATGGCCAACAGACGGAAGCGGTGTCAGATGCCTGGCAACCGGCATATATGACGGGAATGCTGTAGAGCGATTTATAACGTTTTATAGCGACGGAATCGTCTTTGACAACGGTGCTTATTACAATACATATGGAGGTTCTTCTATCGCAAGGGAACAAGTATTGGTCCCCTTGGAGATATACGGAATAAAAGGAGTCACATGATGTATGCATTCAATCTTGACGCAGACGGGCGGATTTTAAGCGCCACCTTCCCGGCGTACGCCCCGGATGGGGCTGTGCTTGCAGAGGCGCTGCCGGAGGGGAACATCAGCGATTACCTTTACCGGGACGGGGCTTTTCTCTATGAGCCGCTGCCAAGGCCGGAACCGGCGGCGCCGGGGCCGACGGTGGAGAGCCGGGTGGCAAAGCTGGAAAAGGACAGCGCGGAGCTGACGGAGGCCGTGAATATCCTGCTGACGGGGGCGATGGAATGACGGGCTGCGGAGAGAAGATTCTTCGGCTGCGCCTCAGAATGACAGGGTGGAGGGTACTCAGAATGACAGAAGGTGCGGAGAGAAGATTCTTCGGCTGCGCCTCAGAATGACAAAGGAGGGGTGCTCGGAATGACAGGGGGGTATTTATGACGCTTGCAGAGAAGGCGCTGGCCTATAACCGGGAGATCAAAGAGGCGCTGGAGACGGTATATGGCGCTCTGAACGAGGGCCAGAAAAAGAAGATACTGAAAAACGCCAAGGTAAAGGCGCTGTTTGACCGATACAAAATCAGCGCCAGCGGCAAGTAGAAATGAATAAAGAAATTTTCACCTCAGGAGATCAGGCCTGGGGTTGGGAGGAGGTACAGGTATGATAAGCGGCAGGACATTTCCCTATCAAAAGGTACCGGCGGCGGCCCATGGAGCGGTTTTCAGAGGGGCTCTGTCGGACGGGATATTGAGCGGATGCGATCTCTCTTTCACAGGAAAAACTCTGACGATTGGGAAAGGGCTTTTTATTGAGGGCGGGCGCGAGGTGGAGGTCACGGCGGCGGAGACGCTAAGCGTGACGCAGACAAGCGGCTATGCCAGGGTAAAGGCCGTAATAAACACCGCGGCAGAATCCAATGCGGAAAATTTTCAGCAGTTTTCGTGGGCAGTAGACTACTCCACGAATATGAGCGGATTTGCAGCGCTGACCCGGGAGGATATCAACCTGAGCGGCACGAACTACGAGATGGAGCTGTGCGTGCTGGCATTGAGCAGCGCCGGCATTAGCAGCATTGCCAGGGCCCCGGCAAAGGCCCACGGCAAGGCGGGCACCGCCACGGCCACGCTGAGCGCAAGCGGATGGAGCGGGAATTTGCAGACCGTCTCCGTGGAGGGCGTTACAGCGGGAAACCTGGTATTCACAAGTCCGAATGCGGAGAGCTGGGAGAGCGCACGAGACAATGGGGTTCGCTGCATCGGACAGGGAGAGGGCAGTTTGACCTTCCAGTGCGATTCTGAGCCCTCAGGGGCACTGGGAATCAATATAGCGATTTTGAACTGAGGTGTGCGGATGATTATCGACATGGGCCCTGTGGGCGGCGGCGCGATGGAATTCAGCTACACGGGACAATACCGCTTTTCCGGCGACGCGAAGGGAGATT
>OLPA01000795.1_pt1 | contig 28737 bp, 26 predicted proteins | sample 1672811 | NCBI WGS metagenome assembly OLPA01 (sample SAMEA3136726, study PRJEB25190) | human gut metagenome | biome: human gut; feature: human-associated habitat; material: faeces | place: Austria | collected 2013
GTGGGAGATGGGAATCGAACCCACGACCTTCGGAACCACAATCCGACGCTCTAACCAACTGAGCTACACCCACCATAATATAAAAATAATAATCGCCCCAATAAGGGACGTAATTGGTGCGCCTTATTGGACTCGAACCAATGGCTTACTGCTTAGAAGGCAGTTACTCTATCCAGCTGAGTTAAAGGCGCATATGGAGCAGGTGATGGGAATCGAACCCACGTAGCCAGCTTGGAAGGCTGGAATTCTACCATTGAACTACACCTGCATTTCATAGCGTTGTTCTCAATCAACGATAATTATTATATCATGCTTTTAGAAATATGTCAATTACTTTTTTCGAAAAAAGTAATATTTGTAGAAATTGCATTAATTATAGAGCTTACAGAGAGAAAATATATTAATGTTGTCAAAAAAATAAATGGAAAACTAATTGACATTAAATATAATTTAATGTATAATTTAAATTAAGGAGGATTATTATGGGAGTTTCTAAAAAAATAATTACTGTAATTATGGCTGTTGCATCAGTCGCTTTTTCTTTAAGTCCGGTTAACTCGGCGGAAGTTGAATCATATTGCAATGATATGACGTCGTTTTATAATATTTGGAAAGAAAAGTACGTTGTTAAAGATGAATATGTGACAAATCAGGAACAGTTTTATGTATGGTACAGTGAAGAAAGATATAACGGCGATAATGTTTCTGTTCCCGTGACAGTTTCTGAGGCGCATGGATACGGCATGCTTATTACGGCAAGTATGTCAGAATATGATGAGCAGTCAAAAAAATATTTTGACGGAATGTATCGTTTTTATAAAGCACATACAAGCGATATAGGTCCTAATCTTATGTCTTGGCAGCAGTCGGATAATGGAACGGAGCTTATTGACGGAGCGGAAAACGGAAGTATGACAGGCGGTTATTGTGATTCCGCTGCTGACGGAGATATGGATATTGCATACGCTCTTCTTATCGCCGATAAGGTGTGGGGAAGCGAAGGAGAAATAGACTATTATTCTGAAGCTTTGGCAGTAATTAACGATATTATGACATATGAGATTAATCATGAAAACTGGACGACGATGGGCGATTACAAATACAGTTCTACCTTTCATCAGGTTATCCATTCCTCGCTGTACAATGCTTTCTGTTCTTGTATCAATACTAGATGTTGCTTCATCTAAGATCAGTACTGGTGGGTTGGCTACGGCTGCTCTGGCAATGGATAGTAACTGTCTCTGTCCTTGAGATAATCCTTCTCCGTCTCCGCTGATCACAGTGTCGTAACCATCTGGAAGCATTTTGATGAACTGGTCTGCGTGTGCTAATTTGGCTGCTTCGTAGACCTGTTCGTCGGTTGCCGCTAAATTTCCGTAGCGGATATTGTCTTTGATCGTTCCTGTAAACAGGTGTGTATCCTGTAATACAATTCCTAAGGAACGTCTTAAGTCGTCTTTTTTGATCTTCTTGATGTTGATTCCGTCGTAACGAATCTTACCATCCTGAATGTCATAGAAGCGGTTGATCAGGTTTGTGATCGTTGTTTTTCCGGCTCCTGTGGATCCTACAAATGCTAGCTTCTGTCCTGGTTTTGCGAACAGACTAATGTCATGAAGGATGGTTTTATCTTCGTTGTAACCAAACGTTACATCTTCAAATCTTACATCTCCAGTTAATTCTGTATATGTTACAGACCCATCTGCAGAGTGTGGATGTTTCCATGCCCACATTCCTGTTCTTTCTTCACATTCGATAATGTTTCCATTTTCATCTTTCTTCGCATTTACTAATCTTACATATCCCTCATCTGTCTCAGGTTCTTCATCGATCAGGGCAAAGATCCTTTCTGCACCTGCAAGTGCCATTACAATAGAGTTAAACTGCTGTGCGACCTGCATAAATGGCTGTGTGAAACTCTTTGTAAACTGAAGGTATGATGCCATGACACCTAATGTGATCCCTCCAATACCTTCAATAGCTAACACACCACCTAATACCGCTGTTAATACAAATTGAAGGTTTCCGATATTACCTATAACTGGACCCATGATATTTGCATATTTGTTGGCATTTGCAGCACTTTCAAACAGAGATTCGTTTAACTTGTCAAATTCTTCTTCTGATTTACGTTCGTGGTTAAAGACTTTGACAACTCTCTGTCCATTCATTCTCTCTTCGATAAATCCTGTCACATCGGCTAATGATTTTTGCTGGCGGATAAAGTATTTTCCGCTGTTTCCACCAATCGCTTTTGTCACCGTGATCATGATTCCGATAACAACAACTGCAAGAATCGTTAAAATCGGACTTAATACTAACATAGAAATAAATGTTACAATGATCGTGAAAAATGACATCAATGCCTGAGGAATTGCCTGGCTGATCATCTGTCTTAATGTGTCCGTATCATTTGTGTATAAACTCATAATCGAACCATTTGTATTCTGGTCGAAATAACGGATCGGTAATGTCTGCATATGTTCAAACATATCGTCTCTGACACGTTTTAGTACTCCTTGTCCGATAAATACCATCATCCTTGTATAAATAAATGTTGCAATGACACCTGCTGCAAAGATGCATCCAAGGACGATCATTGCGTGGTAAAAATTTGTGAAATCTGGATTGCTCTGTCCAACCAAAGGCAGGATGAAGTCATCGAGCATAAATTTCAATGATAAAGATACAGATACAGAAGCTGCTGCACTGATGAAAATGCAGACAAACACGAGAATAAACTGTAATTTATAAGTATCTGTTACATATTTTAAAAGACGTTTTGCTGTCTTCGCCGTATTTTTGTTGATCGTCTTTTCTGGTCTTTTACTCATCGTCTTCTCCCCCTTTCACCTGTGATTCATAGACTTCTCTGTAAATATCATTTGTCTTTAATAATTCTTCGGATGTTCCAACACCCATGATCTTTCCATCATCTAATACGATGATCTGGTCTGCATCTTCGATGGAAGATACTCTCTGTGCGATGATGATCTTTGTTGTATTCGGAATTTCTTCACGGAATGCCTTACGGATCAATGCATCTGTCTTTGTATCAACCGCACTTGTGGAATCATCTAAGATCAAGATCTTTGGTTTCTTTAATAACGCTCTTGCGATACACAATCTCTGTTTCTGTCCACCAGAAACATTGTTTCCACCCTGTACGATCTGTGTATTGTATCCAGCTGGAAATTCATTTACAAACCCGTCTGCCTGTGCTAATTTACACATTCTCTGAACTTCTTCATCGGATGCATTTTCATCTCCCCAACGGATATTATCGTAAATTGTTCCTGTAAATAATACATTCTTCTGGAGTACCATGGATACCTGGTCTCTTAATGCTTCTAAGTTGTAATCACGGACATCAATGCCGCCGACTTTGACACAGCCTTCTGTAACATCGTAAAGTCTTGGGATCAACTGTACTAATGTAGATTTTGCACTACCTGTTCCACCGATGATTCCGATTGTCTGTCCGGATCTGATATGAAGATCAACATCTTTTAAGGAAAGATTTCCACCTTCTCCTGCATAACTGAAGTTTACATGATCAAAGATGATCTCTCCGTCTTTCACTTCTGTTACTGCATCTACTTTATCCTGCATTTCTGGTACTTCTTCTAAAACTTCTGTAATACGGTCTGTAGATGCTTCTGCGATCATGATCATTACGAATACGAAGGTTACCATCATCAGAGAACCAATGATCTGTAATGCGTATACGATGATACTTGTTAATTCTCCAGTTCCCATTGTTCCATGGATGATCCCTGTTCCACCAATCGCTACAAGCAGAAGTATAACAACATACATTGTAAACTGCATAACTGGTGAGTTCCATGCAACGATCTTTTCTGCTTTTGTAAACAGTGTATATACATACTTGGAAATTCCGTGGAATTTATCGATTTCATAATCTTCACGTACAAATGCTTTTACCACACGGGATGCGTTTACATTTTCCTGTACGGAATTATTTAAGATATCATATTCATCAAATACTTTGATAAAGTGTGGATGTGCTTTTTTCGCAATAAAGATCAATGTTCCTCCTAGTAATGGAATCACGATCAAAAATAATAATGCTACTTTCACACTGTACTTTAATGTCATTACCCATGATAAAACGATCATGATCGGCGCTCTGGCAAGTAGTCGGATACTCATCATATAGGCCATCTGGATATTTGTAATATCTGTTGTCATACGTGTGACAAGTCCTGATGTTGCAAAGTGGTCGATATTCTTAAATGAGAACTCCTGCACTTTGTAGAATATATCGTGTCTTAAGTTCTTTGCATATCCGGCACCTGCAACGGCTGCCATATTTCCAGCTGAAATCCCGAAAAACAGGGATAACATTGCCATAACAACTAGGATCACTCCTCGCTGGATAATATAATGTAAATCTCCGCTTGTCATTCCGATATCAATGATATTTGCCATCTCCATCGGAATCAAAACTTCCATCAGTACCTCAAGAATTACCAGGATTGGAGCAAGTATGGATTGTTTTTTGTATTCTCGGACTGATTTTAATAGGGTCTTATTCATCTTTCTTTCCTTCCTCCTTGTGTTTTTCTATAAGATTTTGTAATACCTGATATAAAACATGTTTGCATGTTATGACATCTTCCTCAGGAATGCCTTTTTCCATTCTTTTTTCACTAAGCTTAATATCTTCCAAGATTGCCTGTCTTAATCCTTCGGCTTTCTCTGTTGGTACCAGCCGCTTCTTTCTAGCATCTCCTTTGACACTTTCTCTTGTCAGATATCCATTCTTCTCCATCAACTGTACATATCCTGTCACAGTTGATTTGCGGATCTGAAATTCTTCTTCAATGTCTTTTTGATAAAGATCTTTATGCATTGTTTCTAATAAAATAAACTTTAAAATATGTTTCTGCATGATGGTAAGATCAGCCTTGATCACTTTATCAATTGGCTGATTCCTCTTCATCTCATGTGATAACATATGGATCAGTTTTCCCATGTGCATGTTATTGATCTTATCATTTATATCCTGCATTCACTCATCCCTTTCTTTCTAAAATGGTTAGCTTCCTAACTTTTTAGTATTATACAGAGAATAAAAATGAATGTCAATCGTTATTTTATTATCTCTATTATCGTTAACCAAATCTACTCACTATGTTGACAATTGTTTTTTTCCATGCTAAAGTTCAGATTAATAAGATATTTTGAATTTAAACAAAGGAAGGTATATAGCATATGAATTCAGAACAAAATTTAACCCGTGAAAAAGCCATCGCGATCTTAAATACACCTGATGAACAATTAAATGAACTGATCGAACGTGCCGGAGCACTTCGTAAAAAATATAAAGGGAATCATGTAAGCATTCATCTTTTAACAAATGCCAGAAGCGGAAACTGCTCCCAGAACTGTGCTTACTGCGCACAATCCTGTCGTTCCCATGCAGATATTGAAAAATATAAATGGGTCGATGATGAAAAATTATATGGAGATAACACATTTGTCCATGATCATAAACTTTCCCGTCATTGTATCGGATTAAGCGGTATGAAATTCAGCGATGATGAGATTGAAGAACTTGCTTCTAAAATTCGTAAGATGAAAGAAGAGGGTACACATTTATGCTGCTCTATCGGATTTTTAACAAAGAAACAGGCCTTAATGTTAAAAGAAGCTGGATTAGACCGTATCAACCATAACTTAAATACAAGTCGTTCCAATTATCCAAATATCTGTACAACACATACATACGAACAGCGTGTAAACAACATTCATATGTTACAGGACCTTGGATTTGAAATCTGCAGCGGTGGTATCATTGGTATGGGCGAGAGTAAGGAAGATGTTGTTGATATGTTATTAGATCTGAAAGAAATCAATCCAGAAGCACTTCCGATCAACTTCTTAATTCCGATCAAAGGAACACCTCTGCAGGATAGAGATACTTCAAATTTGACACCAGAATACTGCCTGAAAGTATTATGTCTGGCAAGATTACTGGTTCCAACATCTGATATCCGCTGTGCCGCTGGACGTGAAATTTATTTTAAAGGAAGGGAAAAGGAATTATTGACCGTTGTGAATTCTATCTTTGCTTCAGGATATCTGACTGCAGATGGACAGGGAATTCAAGATACGATCAAGACGATCACGGATGCTGGATTTACATGCGAAGTAGAATCTGATTAATTTGTGATTGTTGGTTTGATTCACTGTAGTCTTTCCGTATCTTAGAAAAACGAAATAAAAGAATCGAAGATCCAGACCAGAAATTTTACTCGCCATTTTGACCGGTCGCTGATTCGCAAATTTTCCTTGCATAACTCGCTTCGCTCAGACAATGCACCAAATTTGCTGCGAACCAGTCAAAATGACGGCAAAATTTCAATGGTTCTGGATCTTCGATTCTTTTATTTCGTTTTTCTAAGATACCTAAAGTTTACAGATAATAAATCCAATAAATCAAAACTGAAGGTGTGTATGTTAAACGGTGTTAGTTAATAATTTTTGTACTATGCGTTCTTTACATAAACGCCGTTTTCTTTCACAAATCCCATTTTTTCAAGATAACTTTTATGTCCTTCTGTCACTTCCTTACAGATAAATTTCTTATATCCCTCTTCTGCTAATTTCGCATAAAGGAAACGTCCTGCGGAACAGTCTCTGTAGGTTGGTGTTGTGTAGTCAAAGCTGATCTCTAACGCATCTCCTTCTTTCTTTCCCGCTAATACTCCGGCTGGAACCCCCTCGCAGCAGACTGTATATATTGTATCTGCTGCTGAAAGCTCCAAGGTGTTCTCTAAGAAGTATTTTTTCATATCTTCTTTATAGTGTTTTATAAAATATGTTAAGTAGGAATCTTCTTTGTTCCCACGAATCATATCATAGTGATTTCCATCTGCTTTACTTAACTTGATCAAATTATAAATATTGATCACCACAAGGCTGGCATTGACCACCGCCAATGGGTAGGAATGTCCGATCATTGCATAGACTGCAGATATAGAGCTACCGACCGTATTGATCACTCTTAGTTTTACTACGGATGTCATCAGCATAGAAATGATAACAAAAATGCATCCGATATATCCAAAAATCTCAATCATTAATGCTGTACTCATTTTTTAATTCCTCATTTTCTGAAATTAATATCCTGCACCATTGTCTGTATTTTTCATGATCTTGATCAAACGGCTTGTTCCTAAACGGCTCGCTCCAAGACTAATGAATTTTTCTGCATCATCAAAACTTGAAATTCCACCAGCTGCTTTGATCTTTTCTTCTTCTGTTAACAGACATGTTTCGATGATAACTTTTAAAATTTTTCCATCACATGCTTCATGAATCTGTCTGATCTCTTCTTCTACTTCTTCATATCTTCCGTCTTTCAAAAATCCAATGTTAATGACCATGTCGATCTCAGATGAACCATTTGCGATCGCATTCTTTGTCTCGAACACTTTAACCGCCGTTGTATGGTAACCATTCGGGAAACCGATAACTGTACAAATTGGAAGTTTTCCCTCTACATATTCGGCTGCTTGTTTTACATAAGCTGCTGGAATACATGCGGATGCTGTTTCATATTTTATCTAATATCTGATGCCTCATTTAAATGAATTTAAAAAAGTGTTACCATGCTGACGATCAATGCACTCATTAAACTTACGAATACACCAGCGATCATAGAACGGATTTGCAACTCATAAACATATATTTTCGATCACTTGCTTTTTCTGATGTCAAAATGGTCATTATATTTTTTATTCTTAACAGCAATGCATTTTCATCATGTTTGATCCATTTCCAGTAGATCGATGCTGGAATTGCTAACAGCTCACTATCTTTAGATGCACAGATGGAAACATTATAATTTGTATCTTCGGAAAAAATTTCAAAATCTCCTACAATATACATCTTTGCGAAATCCATAAAATAATATACTTTTCCTAATTTTTGATAATCTACCCCTGCAACATCGCCTTTTAAGATGATATAGACAGTATCGCATGGCTCTCCTGCTCGAATAATAAACTCATCTTTTTTTACATTTTTATGTACCGCCGCCCGGATGACTGCTTCTGATACATATTGAAATAACTTATTTAAGTAATCTCTTTTGCTTCCTTTGACTTTATTGATTTTCTCCAAAAATTGCTGTTTCGTCTCCATCTTTATCCCTCGGAACACTCTTTCCATTTACAAATTTTGCAACTACATTTCGATCGTCTGCTCAATCTTAATCCCATCTGCGAAATCTCCAAGTCCAGATCCTAAGATCAGTGCAACCTCTGGTTTGAAATCAATTTTCTTTTGTACGCTTTCCAAACATGTCATCAATTTTTTGTACTTGTTCTATTTTCACAAGAATTTAAAGAAAATAATAGCAGCAGAAACAAAACTTCTTTTTTGCTTCTGCTGCTATTATAAAAATGATGATGTCCTAACAAACATCTTTCTCTAATTTATGAATGATCTGCTCTGAATCTAATGGTTTTGTATAATAATATCCTTGTACAAGATCAACACCCCATTGTTTTAACAGGTCGATCTCTTCCTGAGTTTCCACTCCTTCTGCTACGACTTTATGTCCCAGATTCTGCATGACTGCGACAATATTTTTGTATAATAATGCGACCTGGTCATCATAGCAAATTCCATTTAGCAAAGAGCGATCCAGTTTGATCGTTGAAAATGGTAGTTTTAGTACCGTATTTAGATTCGCATATCCAGATCCAAAATCATCTAGGCAGATCTGAATTCCTGACTTTTTGAAATCTGCGATCGTCTGATACAATGCTTCACTATACTCTGTCGCAACAGTTTCTGTAATCTCAAATTGAAAATACGAAAACGGTATGTCAAACTCTTCGATCGTACGGAGCAGTTTTTTGCTATATCCTGATTTTAATAATTCCAATGGAGACAGATTATACTTTATACTTTCAATCTTTTCCATGATCTGTGGATGTTCTTTTATGAACTTACAGACCTTTCGGAATTGAAGATACCCAAGCTTTGCGATCTGTCCATGTTTCTCTGCAATTCCGATAAAAACTTCTGGTGAGATCATTCCAAGTGACGGATGTCTCAATCGGCTTAATGCTTCCATTGTACGATATCTTTTTTCTTTTAGATCATACAGTGGCTGATAATATACTTCAAAAAGATCCTCTTCAATTGCTGTCGCCATATATTTTTTAACTTCCTGTTCATAAAGAAATCCTTCTTTTGTATGTTGATCATTCTGAATCAGTATCGTTCTGTCTGATTTAGGTTTTAACTGTACCAGATATTCCAGATAATCGATCAATACATCGATCTCTTTGACTTCTTGAACGTTGATGATTCCACATATCGCAGCGGAAAAAGAAATTCGTTCCCCTTTTACTTTAAAAGGTCGTTTAAATAGTTTCATGATCGCATCTTTATTCGTTTCATAATCCATCAATGATGTTGTGAACACAAAAAAACGATTCCCATGAATCCTGAAAACATGGTTTGCTTCATTAATCTTGTGAAGGTATTCTGCGATCTGGATCAGCAATTCATCTCCTGTTGTAACTCCATATAGCTTATTAACTTGTTTTAGTTTCCACAAATCGATCATAAGCAGATGAAGTTCCTTCTTTCTCTTGATCTACTCTGGAAACCATCTCCTGAAATAGCCTTTAGAATACAATCCGGTCAGGCTGTCTATATATAACTGTGGATTATAAAGTGCCCAAAATAAGATCGTAATCCCTAAGGATAACCCAAATCCTGTCATTAATACAGATTGAAATTTCATCTGTATCGTAACACAGACCAATGCAACTCCAAGGAATTCCTTGATCGCCCGAAGCTCATTCTTCTGATATTCTTCCTGATTGATAAAGCAATTTATAATGACAACAGCTATACAGATCAATGTAAAAATATATGTTACCAAATATGCTTTTCCATGAACATACTGCCCCTGTTCATTACAATAAAAAAACTGTTTGTGTAAAACATTGGTCACGATAGCTACTTCCATACATAGTATTGGTACTGCCATGATCTTTATATTTCTTGTTCTTATATCTTCATCACAGTGTCTTAATGCCTGTGTATAATTATAGAAAATATATACAACGATCATCTGCAGGATATAAAGCATCGTGGAAAAAAAGATCATCCATGAATTATAAGCAGGATTACTTTTTACCAATAGTATGGAGCTTAACAGATCAAATATGATATCAAATATTCCTGCAATAATTAAGAACCAGAATGTTCTTCCACTGATATTATTCAGTTTTTTATAACGCTGAAAATGAATCAACAGAAATATTAAAAATACAAGTCCTGCGATCAAAAAATCTATATTATAATCTGTCATTTATATTTCTCCTCTTTTTGTTACAATACATATCCTGATCGGCCTCATATTTCCAATCACTGATCTTCTTCTGTTTTCCTTCTGTATCTTTTAAGAAACTTACCCCTCTTGCAATTGAAAGATAATATCTGTTATTTCTATTATACTTTATGATCTCTTGATCCATTTGTTTCAATAATTCATCCATATTCTCTATTGAATCAAAAATAAGCACACAAAATTCATCCCCGCCGATCCTGTAACATTTTCCATATGTTGCAAATACATTTTTTATACATAGCGCCGCAGAAATGATCAGTTCGTCCCCTGCATTATGTCCATAAAGATCGTTTGTATTTTTTAATCCATCTACATCCATAAAGATCAATGCAGCATTATCGTAATCTTGTGCGTGATCCTCAATGTCTTGAAGCTGTTCCTCGAATGCAGTCCTGTTATTAATACCTGTCATACGATCTTCTTTTAGAAGTCTTTCATAAACTTCAAGCTCAGATCTTGTTTTCGCCTGTTCAACAAGATTTACAAAAATACTAGTTAATAACAACTGTTCAAAGATCAAAACACCCACTTCAAAAATGGTTCCATAAAAAGGAATCTCAAGTTTCCAGTACATACATAATGATAATACCCCTGCAACGGCCATGATCCCAAAGGCATTCATAATGATCTTAAGTTCGCTATCTTTTGTTCTTCGGTATTCTTCTATCATCAAAACAACAATGGTTATTACTGCAATGAACAAGAGCACATGTGTTACGAACAGCATATGGACCATATGGATTTTCAAACATTTGTTTAAAATTCCCTGAATCAACGCATTCGCATAAAATAACAAATTGATCACATCTAAGACTTTATATTTTTCAAACTTCAGTGTATTTTTTACAAAATGAACCATCGGTACTGACATCAGCATAAATGCATAAAAAGAAATCATTCCTGTCAGTGCCGGAAATGATGTATATTCCTGTGCTAATGCTGAATCTGACAAAAACCAGATCCCACTTAGTGCCAGAAATGCCGCTATGTTTAAGAATCTGGTGCTGTTTAATTTAAAATGCTTCAGATAAATTCCAGTGATCAACGCTACAAAACTTAAGAAAAACATGATCGCGATCATCACGATACCGACTATTTCCTGTTGAACATGAAATCCCATAACTACATCCCCACGTCCAACTAAAATATCATCAAGGTCATAGATTCCGTTGCTTCCGTTCTGATATATGATCTTGATAACGGTTCCCTTTTTCCCATGTTCTGGGATTCTCGCATCGCAACTTAATTTAGATTTCATTTGATCATTGCGATGAAAATTAGAATCACTGTATCGATAGATCAACTGATCTCCAGCATAAATTCTAACAGAATATTTTGCTGCCTTTGTTGTCATCAGATATCCTTTGTATTTCTGGGCAATCGTATCATTATATAGTACAAGTTTTCCTTGCGGATCTGCCTTTATCTTCTGATTTAGATCTACTTGCACTTTTTTATTATCTTGTATTCGATACCACCCAGTTGTCTCTGTTAATTTTCCTTTTGTATTCTTTACCTCTTTTTTTATGATCCCTATGCAGAGCAACGTCATGACAACGATCACACAACAGAGTAATATTCCTTCTGTTAACTGAATTAATCTTTTCTTTTTATCCATATATTTTCCTTCTCTTTTTAGATTTCCAATATACTCATTATAAAGAAAAAAATGACCTCTGACAATCTATTTAGAGATTATCCTGAGGTCGTTTTTATGATTTCATTTTTTTCAGTTATTTTTGTTCTTCAGAAAACCGTTTTTTGGCTCTTACGACTTCCTCTACATGTTTTGCTACGGTTGTACAACATCCTCCAACTGCACTTGCTCCAGATTTCATATAATTGTATGCGTATTGTTCAAATGACAGGGCTGACTGTTTGCCAAACCAGACTTTCTTCACTGCATCGTACTCTTCCCCGCTGTTTGGGTAAACTCCGATCGGAATATCACAGTTTTCTTTGATCTTATGGATCAATCCTGTGATATATTCTGGTTTTGTACAGTTGACACCGATCATTTTTAAATGAGGATATCCTTTTGCAAATGTTGTTGCACATTCTGCGATCGGTGTTCCTTCGCAGATGATATTTTCACTTAGACATGAGAAACTGATCCAGTAATCATATCCATATTCTTCAGCAATTTCTGCCTCAACTTTAGCTTCTTTTAGAGATGGTACTGTTTCAAATAAAATGATATCTGCTCCTGCTTTGAAGTAATTTTTGTGAACCTGTTTGATCAGTTCTGGCTGTTCCGCTAAGATCTTAGCTGTCCACAACTTGGAATCCAGAGAGACTCCCTCTATTTTCCAGTGGTGTGGACATAGAGCCATCAATGACCATGATCTTATTTTCTTTGATGATGTTTTCAATAGAATTCTTCATCATAAAACATCTCCTTTTTCTTCGACTGTTTTATAAGATACTTTTTCTGGATGTTCTCCTCTTTTTAATGCTGGAATAAAACGATCCCAAAAATCATTATATAGTCACATGATCTCTTTTCGTTTGCTGTAAATAAAGATCAATGTGACAATGACATAAACTGCACTTAACAAGTCGGTTGCCGCCATAAAAGATCGGCTTTGATATTATAAAATAATAAGAAATATTGTATTATGCATTTCTTACGTTAATATTTGACAACATTTTATTTTTGTGCTAGAATACGAACATAATTGAACGTGGATCGTGACTATTATATGAATAGGCGAGACTAGAATTTATGATAAGGTTATTTTTATACCCTTATTATATTTTCTGGTCTCTTTTTTATTTTGGAGGATACAAGTATGAAAGAAAAACACTACATAAAGAAAGTGCTCAATAATAATGTAGTATTTTCGAAAAACAAAGATGGAAAAGATATTATTTTAACTGGCTTAGGATTAGGCTTTCAAAAGAAAAAAGGAGAATTTGTTGATGAAAATAAAATTGAGCATATTTTTAAAATTGAAAGCGATGATATCAACACAAAATTATCCGCATTATTAGAACAGATTCCTATTGATTACTTCTATATTGCAGATTGCATCAAAAAACTAGCCGAAGATGATCTTAACAAAGAGTTAAGTGATAATATCTATGTTACACTTTGTGATCATATTTATTATGCCGTTGAGAGATATCATAAGGGCTTGATCTTTCAAAACCAGCTGGTCTGGGAAATTAGGCGTTTTTATCCTGAAGAGTATCAGGTTGCCAAAAAATCAATTGCTATTGTCAATGATGCTTTAAATATTTCACTTTCTGAAGATGAAGCAAGCTTTATTGCGTTACATATCATTAATGCTGAGATCAACGGAAAAGAACTTCAATCTGTTATTGAAATGACCAAACTAATCAAAGATATCTGTAACATCGTTCAATATGAATTTAACATAGCATTTGATGAGGAATCTTTAACTTATACCCGGTTTATTCTTCATTTAAAATTCTTTTCACAACGATTACTGCTTCATGAAAATGTTATGGAAGAAGCTAATTTTCTTTATGACCAAGTAGAGCAAAATATGTCAGAAGCTTTTTTATGTGCTAAGAAAATCTCTACTTATATTAAAAAAAGTTATGAATACGAAATATCAAAAAGTGAAATTGTTTATCTGACAATCCATATTCAACGCCTTTTAACACAAGGGCAAAAATTATAAGTTTCATTATGTACCTAAGATTGTGACTACTTCGAGTAGGCAAGACTTAAGATAAATTTTAAATCTTAAGGAGGAAAAGAAAATGACTAACAAACAACTCGCAGAAGAAATTTTGCAAAAAGTAGGAGGTAAGAAAAATATTAATTCTTACTCTCACTGCTCCACAAGGCTTCGCTTTGATCTTAAAGATAAAAATTCTATTGACAAAGCTGCCTTAGAAAGAACCGATGGCATATTACAGGTAATGGAAGTTGCCGGGCAAACACAGGTTGTAATTGGTTCAAATGTTCAATATGTATACGATGAACTTGCCACATTACTCCCACAAGGTAATACATCTTCTGAAAAATCAGACGGTAAAAAAAAGGGAGTCTTCGGATCTGCTCTAGAACTAATCTCAAGCTTATTTACTCCGCTGATTGATGTGTTAATCGGTGCAGGTATACTAAAGGGGCTTTTAAGTATCCTTACAGCTACCAATTTATTAACTGACGCAAGTGGTACCTATCAGATTTTAAATGCAGCCGCTGACAGTTTGTATTATTTTTTACCAATTGTTATTGCAATCACATGCTCTAAGAAATTAAAAACAAATATGTTTGTTTCTGTAACAATTGCTGGTGCGCTATTATACCCAAATTTAACTGCATTATATGATGCAGGAACTGCAATTACTTTTTTAGGAATTCCCGTTCATTTGACTGCATTTAAGAGCAGTGTATTTCCAATTATTTTTGCTATTGTGTTGCTATCTTTTGTAGAGAAAGGACTAAAAAAGATTCTTCCTGATTCTATTAGAAGCCGAATTGCTCCTTTTTTCTCATTACTGATCGTAGTTCCAGTAACAATTGTTATTTTTGGACCTTTAGGATCTATGTTAAGTGATACAATCGCTAACTTTTATATGAGTCTTTACAAATTTAATCCAACAATTGCTGGTGGTTTCATTGGTGCAATCGCTCAGGTATTAGTAATTTTTGGTATTCACTGGGGACTGTTCCCTATTATCTTCTCCAATATCGAGAAATTTGGATTTGATACAATTTTAGCTGTTTTTGGACCAAGTATCATCGCTCAGTCTGGTGCTGCATTTGGTGTATGGTTAAAGACAAAAGATAAACGTTTAAAACAGATTGCATCCCCTGCAGCTATTATGGGATTCTTTGGTATTTCAGAACCTGCGATTTATGGAATCACTTTAAAATATCGTAAAGCATTTGCATGTGCTGTTATCGGTGGTGGTATCGGTGGTGCGATTGCTGGGTCTTGCGGTGCTCGTGCTATGGCTGTCGCTGTTGCTGCAGTTCCAACCTTCCCTGCTTACTTTGGAACGGGATTTACTGGATTTATCATTGCTTACTTTGGAGCATTCTTAATTTCAGCTGTCTTAACTTATTTTGTAGGATTTAATGATTCCATGATCCCTGAATCTGAACGTTATGATGCAAAAGGAACTGTTACACCTGTTGCATCTTCTATTGAAAACAATGGGGCTATTGCAATGAAATTCTACAGCCCTGCTGATGGAAACGTTGTACCTTTAACAGAAGTATCTGATCAGGCCTTTTCTTCAGAAGCTTTAGGAAAAGGAATTGCTGTAAAACCAACCAATGAAACAATTGTTTCACCGATTGCTGGAACCGTTTCTGCTGTATATCCAACAGCTCATGCATATGGAATTAAAGGAAATAATAACGAAGAAATCCTGGTTCACATCGGAATTGATACTGTAAAATTAGAAGGTAAATATTTTACACCAAATGTAAAAACAAATGATATTGTAATGCCTGGAGATCTTCTGGCAACGATTGAATTAGATAAGATCATTGAAGCTGGTTATGATCCAACCGTTATGGTTATTGATACAGCTGACAGTTCTAAACGAAATGTTACATTATTAGCAAAAAATACGGTTCATGCAAAAGACGATCTTGTCCTAATTGAATCTATATAAGGAAGTGATATCATGTTACAAACAACAACGATGCCTTTATCGAAAGGCTCCCTACATTCATGTACTTTTAAAAGAATTCCTGATGAAACACGTTTTCACGTTGTTGATCCTAACGTGATCCAAAAGGTAGAATCTTCTGGAAAATATATTCTTACATATAAAGAACCTGATACAACCTATTTGAATATTCATGAATTAAGAAAAGAGATGGGATCTCCAAACCTTGATCTGTGTACTGAGGAAATCGAAGAAATTCCATATCTTGTTTCATTATCTGACCGGAAAATTCCGATTACTTTTTTCCGAATTCCAAATAAGGAAAAACAATCTGCCATCGTGTTTATTCATGGTGGCGGGTATATTGGAGGCAGCACTTTGGTCTTACAAAATCAATGCCGTTTTCTTGCTGAGCAGTCTGGTGCAACTGTAATCTCCATTGATTATCGTCTAGCACCTGAAGCTCCATTCCCAGCTGCTTTTGATGATTGTAAAGATGTGGTCAAATGGTTAGTACATCATGCTGATCACTGGAATATTGATCCTAATAACCTTTCTATCGCTGGTGAAAGTGCTGGTGGTGCTCTGGCTGTTTCCTGCGGTTTATCTGAAGTTGGAAAATACTTAAAACTTGTGATTCCTATTTATGGAGCTTTGGATGTATGTTCCGCTTCTGATCTTGATTATTGGGATTATGATCTATACGACGTGATTCCTGAACATAAAAAATATGTTATCACTCGTTTAAATCGTTTTCGAAATTTAAATGGTACATTACAAAACTTATATCTTAATGATATTTCAGATGCAAAAAATCCTATGGCATCTCCTTTGTATGCCACAGATTTATCAAACCTTTCTAATGTATTAATGATTGAAGCAGAATATGATTATTTTCGATTATCTAATGATCTGTTTGCCGAACATCTATGGAATGCTGATATTCCTTGTGAAGTTATCCGCTATCAGGGAATGGATCACGGATTTTATGACAGACTTGGATATTGTGAACAGACAAAAGACTGTATTCTTGAGATTGCAAAACATATAAAATAATATATTGATACCAAACAGAAATGAATTCTTGGTTTGTAAGAATTCATTTCTGTTTTTTTGTAAGCGCTTTATCTAAGGGTGGATTTTCAATCCACACAAATCCTGTCATAATGATTGCTAGATGCTAGTGTTTTACTTCCATTGTTTGCTAGATGAATGAAAATGCTAGCACTTTACTACAATTATGGAGGAGTACAATGAGAGCAAAAAGACGTACCGAACAGGAACAGTATGAGATCATCATGGAATGCAGACAGAGCGGACTTTCTGATCACCAGTGGTGTTTGGAACATGACATCAATCCAGGAACTTTTTATAACTGGAGATCATTCCAGACCAGTCAACCGATCTTTATGGACCGACTTCTACAGAAGATATTGCAGAGATCACAAAACCCGTTGCAACAATGGAACTTCAGATCGGACAGGCTGTTCTGCGGATCAGTAATCAGACCGATCCAAAGTTACTGGAACAGACATTAAAACTTATAGGTGCATTCTCATGTTAGGTGATATCTCTGCTGTGGATGATATTTATATTGTCTGTGGATATACTGATATGAGAAAACAGATCGATGGATTATATTCGATCGTGAAGGATCAGTTTCATATGGATCCAGAGCAGAGAGCGCTATATCTTTTCTGTGGCAGGCGTTGTGACCGGATCAAAGCACTTTTATATGAAAACGATGGCTTCGTATTATTATATAAAAGACTGACGGACTCCGAGGGAAGATACTGTTGGCCAAGAAATAAAAATGAAGTGCAGCCGATCACCTGGAGACAGTTCGACTGGCTGATGTCAGGTCTGGAGATCGAGCAGCCAAAAGCGATTAGACCGAGAAAACCTGAGGATAAAAAAGAGTAAAAAAAGTCCCATTTTACTAGGGATTCCGCCGTTTTTATGGTATAATATAAGTATCGAAAAAAGGAGTTTTATACCATGAGTTCAGGCAGAAATGATATCCGGCTGATCGAGCTGAAGGATACGATCTCACAACTAAATCAGACGATCCGTGTGCAGACGGAGATGATCAAAGATCTTCGAAAAACGATCGAAGAACATCATGCATCCGATGAAAAGAAGGATCAGATCATTTCAAACCTGCAGGCAGAGATCTCATATCTGAAAGCAAAGCTGTTTGGAGCTTCCAGTGAAAAAAGACGGAAAGAAGATCTTCCGGGGCAGATGAGTCTGTTTGATGAACTTATGGAGGAAGAACCGGCAAAAGAGATCGAATCGGAATATATTGAGATCAAAGCCCATGAAAAAAAGCGGAAAAAGAAACCGGATCTTAACGAACAGTTCCGTGATATCCCTGTCCGTCAGGAATTCGTTGACACTCTGACAGAAGAACAGAAAACATGCAGTATCTGCGGAACAAAGATGGTCGAGATCGGTCATGAACTGATCCGAAGTGAAGTCATCTTTACACCGGCGAAACTGGAACGTGTGGAATATATCGCTACAACTTATGGATGCCCAAAGTGCAAAGAAACGGAGGAACCGCAGTTCGTTAAAGATAACGGGGTTCCTGCACTTCTGCGTGGAAGTTATGTATCTCCATCGCTTGCAGCACATGTGATCTGTCAGAAGTTCATGAACGCAATGCCACTGTACCGGCAGGAAAAAGACTGGGAACAGCTGGGAGCAACGATCACGAGAGCTTCCATGGCAAGATGGATCATTCACTGTTCCAAAACATACTTTCAGCCAATGTATGAATATTTTGAGAAACAGCTGAAGAAACGAAAGTTTCTGATGATGGATGAAACACGTCTTCAGGTGCTGAAGGAAGAAGGGCGGAGAGCCCAGACACAGTCTTTTATCTGGGTGGTACGCAGCGGAGAAGACGGACTGCCAAAGATCGTGCTCTATCATTATACGGAAACAAGAGCAGGAAAACATGCGGTCGGATTTCTGGACGGGATTAAGCCGGGATATTACTTTATGGCAGACGGCTATCATGGATACAACCTGTTGAAGGATGGAAAACGCTGCTGTTGTTATGCACATATCCGCAGATATCTTCTGGAAGCGATCCCGAAAGGTCATGAAAAAGATTATACAGATCCTGCCGTTCAGGGAGTTTTGTATTGTGATAAGCTGTTTGAATATGAACGGCGTTATCGTGAAAAAGGGTTTTCTCCGGAACAAAAAAGAAACGACGTCTCAAAGATGAAAAACCAGTCATTGAGGCTTTTTTGTCATGGCTTGATGCACAGACACCTGTCAAAGGAAGTCGTCTTGACCAGGCTGTGATATACATCCGAAACCGAAAAGATTCACTGATGACATATCTGGAAGATGGAAGGTGCAGTCTCAGTAACAACCTAAGTGAAAATGCGATCCGTCCGATCACGGTCGGAAGAAAGAACTGGTTGTTCTGTGATTCTGTAGACGGAGCCAATGCCAGTGCGATCTGTTTTACAATGATCGAGATGGCAAAAGCATATGATCTGAACGTGTATAAGTATTTAAATTTCTTATTGGAAAAACGTCCAAATGCGAGAACTGCCCAGAAAGAATTAGAAAAACTAGCACCGTGGAATGAAGAAGTGCAAAAGATGTTTGCTAGGAAAATGAAGTAAAGTACTAGCATTCTATTATTCTAGCAACACCCTAAGATAAAGCGCTTACCTTCCTTTAGGGAATTTACAACGGATTCTGTCTGTACACAACATGTCCATGGTCCAAGGACAAAACAACAGATTGCAAGCAAAAAGGCTCCTTTTTTCCACCCAAGTGCATTTTTCATTACGAACGATCTATCACACATATACTCGTCCATTGAATTTTTGTATTTTACACGATATCTCTGTCCAAGAATGATCTCACAGGCTTTTGTAGACATTCCGAGAAGTGCTGAGATCCACATCCAGAAGATCGCTCCTGGTCCTCCCATCGTGATCGCAGTTGCCACACCACCGATGTTCCCAACACCGATCGTATTGGCCATAGCTGTACATGCTGCTGCGAATCCAGATACGGTTCCTTCCCCTTCTCCTTTCCCTTTGAACATCTTTCCAAATGTATTCTGGAAATGAAATTTAATCTTTGTGATGTAGCGAAACTTAAATTTAATTGATAAATAAAGTCCTGTTCCGATCAATGCGATTGTCATTGGCGTTCCCCACAGGAAATCTGAAATCGTCTGAATTACAAGTAATAGTCCATTCATATATTTTTGTTTTATCCTCCTTTGTAATTTGTTGCTTTCATGATAAATTCAGAAATGAAAAAAGATACAGAACCTCATTTTCTGTATCCTTCCTTATCATTTTTATCATAATTTATGTTAAACCTTATTGTAAGAATAAGGTCAAGCTATTTCCTAGTTTTTTTCTAGTAAAATCTGTATTTCATAATTGGCATGAGCATAATTATCAAGATTATCCTCATATTCCATCGCAAGCATCAGTTCTGGCTTTGCCTTTCCCTGAAAATAACTGATGATCCTTTGAGGATTCCATGCCTCTTCTAAGATTCTTTCCCGAAAGCACAGATAATCTCCTTCTGGGAGCTTTAAGATATTTGGTGCATCTTTTACTTTCTCATTTAAGTAAATAAAATAGTAATCCGGCCGGAATTTCTGCTTACAAAATGCATCGTATGAAATCTTATAGCCATACTGTCTTAGATACATCGCATTATCAATTCCCTGCTCACTTTTTTCCTTCGCAAGACGGATCTCCATGTCTGCCAGGAGATCTCTTTTATAGCATGGAACCTGCAGATAATATCGTTCTTTTAAATGCATGACACATGGTGCATCTTCATTTCGCTCCATATAGGTAAAATAATCTTTGTACCAGTCAACCATCTCGATCTGATGACGGATCTTTTTTTCTTCTTCTTCTAAGACTTTCTTCTGCTGGTCAAGAAATGGAAGTAACCGCTCGACTTTCTTACTAAGCATGACTTCTTTGATATCATCAAGCGGCATTCCAAGACTTTGTAAATATTTGATCCTGTCGATAAAATGAAATTGTTCATATGCATAATAACGATATCCGGTTCTTGGATCGATCTTTATCGGTTTCACGAGTCCAATCTTATCGTAAAACCGCAAAGTCTGGGTTGTAATTCCCATCAGACTTGCCGTCTCACCGATTCGGTAGTATTCTTTCATCTATGATTCATTCTTTTCTCTCAAAGCTATTTTTCTTTATCATAGCATACTTTTGTTACTTCTGAACCATATCCATTGCAAATAAGGCTGCTCCAAGTGCCCCGCATAACTGAGCTTTATCACTGATCACAAGAGTTGTTCCAAGTTTTTCTTCCAGTGTCTTTACCAGACCTTTATTCTTAGATACACCACCTGTCATCATATAGCGTTCTTCTCCTCCAACTCGTTTTGCAAGAGCTGCTGTTTTGGATGCAACGGCTTTATTTAATCCGTGAACAATGTCATCGGTTTCTTTGTTCTGCGCGATCAAGGATACGACTTCTGATTCTGCAAATACCGTGCACATACTGGAGATTGTGATATCTTCTTTGTATGTAAGTCCTGCTTCACTCATCTGGTCCAGATCCATTTCCATTGTTCTCGCCATCATCTCTAAAAATCGTCCGGTTCCAGCTGCACATTTATCATTCATAACAAAGTTTGCAACCGCTCCATTTTCGTCAAGACGAATGACCTTGCTGTCCTGTCCACCGATATCAATGACCGTTCTCACTTCTGGATTTAAGAAATGTGCTCCTCTTGCATGGCATGTGATCTCTGTGATACTTTTATCTCCATCGGTGATTGCCGTTCTTCCATATCCTGTTGTTACCATAGCATCGATATCTTCTCTCTGAAGTTTTGCCTGTTTTAGGGCCTCTTCCAAAGCTCGTTCTGCTCCCATCGCTGCTCCAGCACCTGTTGGCAGAATGATTCCTGTCACGATTTCTCCATCTTTATTCAAAATAACAACGTCTGTACTTGTAGATCCGCTGTCGATTCCTGCAAAATATCCTTTTCCCATTTTCTTCTCACCACTTTCTAAATTGTCCATATTCATGTTTTCTGCAAATGCTTCTAATCTTGTCAGTAACTGTCCGCTGCTCTGCACTGTATAGTCTGACTCGATCTTTAATAATGGCACTGTAATGTTTTGTTTTACCTGTGCATACTCAAAACTGTAGAAATCACAAAATTTGACCGTATGGTAAATGATCCCTTTTAAGTTTGGATCATTATACAAACGTTTTCTTCCGCTGTTATCCATCATACGCATACAAGGTGTCTGTCCTAAAAGTTCTGCTGCATACCATTCCATTAATTCATTAAAATCATCTGTCTTTGGTGGCTTTACTTCACCGACGCTTCGGTTATTGACACAAGTATCATTCTCCACTGAATATGGCATGGATTCTTTGACCATTTCATATAATTCATTTCCCATTCTTGCCCCAAGAACACTGATATATGGTTCTTTCTGCTTTTCTGGTTCTTTAAATGCTTCAACAAATTTCTTTTGATCAAATTCAGATCCTTTGTAGGCTCCATAGGCTCTTGCAAGTCCTTTTAACTGTAAAACAGTTCGTTCCCTGCTGCATTCTCCGTCACAGTGCAGCATATCGATCATATATAAAAAATCAAGTTTTCCACTGTCTTCCAGAATATCATAGACACTTCGGATCGTATCACAGCAGTTTACTAAAACCAGTTCTTTTACTTTCCCAGTCATAACTGCTTCTAAGACAGCTTTTCCAAATCCACAGATATTTGGATGTGCGATCTGATCTGCGAGATCAAATCCTTCCGGCATCTGGTTTAAATTCTCACATTCCCCGCCAAATGCCTGCAATAATTCAATTGGTGTATATTTACAAACGTAATATGTCTTACTCATCTTGTCCACCTTCCATTTCTTCAGCTCCAAGCATCTCTAAAAATGCTCCTAGTCTTGTTGAAGTCTGTCCTTCTCCGCCGTGGCTTCGGTCACATCCATCTCCATCTAATAACAGCATTGGAATTCCTGCTTCTTCAAACTTCTTCTTGGCAAGCTGTGCTGCTCCAAGTGTATGTTTACATCCCCAGTGTCCAAACCAGACAGCTCCATCTGCTTTCACATCTTTTGCATGGCGGATTCCGGCTTCAATTCTTCTTACCGCACTTCCATTTAATCCATGATAGACCATTCTTCTCGCCATCGCATCGTATGGATCTTCTGGATCAAAATCAGGTTCGAATGTACGACTTAACTCGCATCCTGCGATCTGTGCATTCTCATTAAATGCCAGTGCTTCCTGTACTGCACCTGACCAGAATGGGATCGTGTGCATCCAGTAGATATTCTTTCCTTTTTTCTTTGGTGCTTTTTCGATATCTTTTAATAACTGATCCACATATTTCTCTTCTTCTTTTGTTCCCAACAAAATATTATTTGTCATTCCTGCAAAAAGCGGTGTGACAAGATCTGTTTTGATATCTTTATCTGCGGATTTTTTCTGACATTCAATGAACTTATCCATCGTACGTTTGCTTCGTCTCATTCGTTCTTTTAGTCCATCTTCTGTAATCGTCTTTCCAGTACATTTTTCTAAAAATACTTTCAGATCTCTGATCTGATCTGCGACATATTTGACGTTATCTTCATTTTGCTGCATCGGTACATCGATCGCAAATGCTGGTACATCATATAGTTTTGCTAATGTTTTGAATGTTAGTAAATTTGCATCGCAAGTAAGGTTTGTGTATACGATACATTTGGGCTTTGGAAGGATCTTCTTCTGTGCCGCTCCCAAAAATGTCTTATGATAGCTGCATAGTGTTTCTGAAATTCCTGTGTTCTCTGCCTGCTGTAAAAATGCTCGTTCTGCATTTGATGCGGAAAGATAGCAGGAAAATGCTTCTACATTATATGGATGTAATCCTGCTTCGTGTAAGATCTCACATGGTGTAAAGATACTGACGATCGCACATTCCTGAGGATTCTTAAGTGGCATCAGCATCGTGTTCATCATCAGATGCGCAAGATATCTATCTGCTGGCAGTAATCGTTTGTCTGGTGTAAATTTATATTTTAAGTTCTGAGCTTCCCATCCAAGTTTTAATAATACTCTTGCTCTGTCTGGATTTGTATTTGCCCATTTCTCGATATATTTTCCGTATGTCTCTATGATCTGCATATTTATTTCACATCCTTTTTTTGTTCTAAAGAACTATATTACTTGTTATTTTTCAAAAAATCAACGATTAAATTTGGCACAATACATATATATGTATACATTTTACGGATTTTGTGATAAAATGAACTTTTATGCTTAAGAAAGGATTTGGTAATTTTATTATGAATAATGATAAAGAATTTTTAGCAACGGAACCCATTGGGAAACTGCTTTTAAGACTGGCAATTCCGACTTTGGCCGCTCAGATGATCAATATGCTTTACAATATTATTGACCGTATTTATATTGGACATATTCCTGGAAGTGGCGCTTTAGCTCTGACTGGAGTTGGAGTTTGTATGCCGCTGATCATGATCATTTCGGCATTTGCCGCTCTTGTTGGAAATGGTGGTGCCCCTCGTGCTTCGATCTTGATGGGTAAGAAAGATCTTGATTCTGCGGAAAATATTCTTGGAAATTGTTTTACGATGCAGATCATTATCTCTGTGATCTTAACTTTGATCATGTTTTTTGGCAACCGTACATTTTTGATGGCATTTGGAGCCAGTGAGAATACGATCGAATATGCAGTCAGTTATATGAATATTTATTCTCTTGGCACGATTTTTGTACAGTTAACACTTGGAATGAATGCATTTATCACTGCGCAAGGATTTGCGAAAACTGGAATGTATTCTGTTTTGATCGGAGCCGTGATCAATATCATCTTAGATCCGATTTTTATCTTTGCATGCCATATGGGCGTTCGTGGTGCCGCACTGGCTACAATCATATCTCAGGCTTGTTCTTGCATCTGGGTATTGAGTTTCTTATTTGGGACAAGATCGACACTTCGTATCAAGAAACAAAACCTGACACTGAAAGCTCCTGTGATCTTGCCTTGTCTGGCTCTTGGTCTTTCTTTGTTTATCATGCAGGCAAGTGAAAGTATCATCTCTGTGTGTTTTAACTCTTCTTTGCTTAAATACGGTGGTGATGTGGCTGTTGGTGCAATGACGATCCTTACTAGTGTAATGCAGTTTGCGATGCTTCCTCTTCAGGGACTTGGACAGGGTGCACAGCCGATCATGAGTTATAATTATGGTGCAAAGAATACGGATCGTGTAAAGGGTACTTTCTTCCTCTTATTAAAGGCAAGTTTGACTTACTCTATCATCTTATGGGGACTCGTCATGTTATTCCCTCAAATGTTTGCTGGTATTTTTACTTCAAATCCAGCTCTTGTTATATTTACAAAGAAGGCTCTTCGTGTTTACATGGCAGTTATGTTTATGTTTGGAATTCAGATTTCCTGCCAAATGGCATTTAACTCTCTTGGAAAAGCAATTTCTTCTATTGTTGTTGCTGTTATGAGAAAATTTGTACTTTTAATTCCTTTGATCTATATCATGCCTCATATTTTTACAACAGATCAGACCATGGCTGTTTATATGGCGGAACCCGTTGCTGATTTTATTGCCGTGACATTTACTGGAATCTTGTTTTCTGTTCAGTTTAAGAAAGCTCTTGCTGCGATCCGTACTCATTAGTTTCAATTTATATGTTCAACAGCCTACTGTCGTAAACACTCACAAATTAAAATTTCACAGCAGCTTCTTTACGTCCTTCTTTCACCCTATCATACTGTGCAAACATTCCCGCAAGTAATGTTCCTGAAATAGAATGCCATGTACAAGATACTGCACAGATGATTGCTGACTCCGGTGTGGATGCAAACTGTGCTGTTGTTGTTGCAAGGTTTGTTGCAAGTCCAGCGTTCTGCATGCCAACTTCGATAGAAATAGTTCTCTTCTTTGCTGTATTCATACCTGTAATTCTTCCTGCACAATATCCAAGGAAATATCCAAGACCATTGTGAAGAAGTACAGCAACAAAGATTACAATTCCAGACTGGAAGAATTTTGATCCCTGAGAAGAGATAACTCCTCCAACAACACAAGCAAGACCAAGAACGGCAACACCTGGCATAACTTTTTGAAGCTCTTTGAATGTTTCATTTTTTCCTAATGCATAATTTAAAGCAAATCCTATTGCCACTGGCACAATAACTGTTTCTATGATAGAAACAAACATTGGAAGCCCGTGAATTGTAATCTTCGCTCCGCTTGCCAGAAATGATACCATTAGTGGTGTCATAACTGGTGAGAGAATTGTAGATACTGTTGTCATTCCAACGGAAAACGCTACATCTCCACCACAAAGATAAGACATAATGTTAGAAGACACACCACCTGGACAGCATCCTACAAGAATCAGCCCTAAAGCAATTCCTGCTGGAAGGTTCAATGCTTTCGTAATAGCAAATGCCAAAAATGGCATGATCAAATATTGGGCGATCGCACCGATACAGATATCAAATGGTCTCTGTGCAAGAATTCTAAAATCTTCTGTTGTCAGTGTCAGTCCCATACTGAACATGATAATACCAATAATAATTGACTGGCTTGTAAATTTATTTGCTACTGGATCAGTAAACAATTGAAAATTCACCCACCCCATTAATGATGGCAAGAAAAATGTAATGACCGCGATAGCGATTACGACAATAGATGTATAATCTGATAAAAATTTGCTTAGTTTCTGTAGTTGTTTCATATTTATGTTACCTCCTGATGTTCCTCACCGCTTTCCATTGATTCTCCTATAAATCAAAAAAGCCCCTTCTCAGAAAAATCTGAAAAGGGACGAAATAATCCGCATTACCACCCAATTTCTGCAATAAAATTACAGCTCTTAACGTACTATCATACGCTTTCCCTTTAACGGAGGATTCCGGCGAGACTTACTGATTGGAAATATCAATATCTAATAATGTTCAGTCCGCATCTTAGAGATGATATCTGTCAATGAAAATGTACCTGCTCACAGCAACCGCAGGCTCTCTGAAACATTTTATTCAAAAACAGCTTTGTTCTCTTCAACGAATTTCGGTGAAGTTTATTTAATTAATAACCTTTATTATAGTCCTATGATTTGAAATGTCAAGTCATATATCTTAGATACCATCAAATTAATTCTTAAAATTAATCTCTCTTAATTTTAACTGCAACGCCTTTTTCCAGACTTTCATGGACTGCTTCTGCGATCAATTCTGCCTGTAATCCGTCGTTTCCATCTGCTACGAATGGAATATCGTTCTGTAAGCAATAGATGAAGTCGTTAATTGGTTCGATTCCAAATCCACTTGGTCGTCCACAGTTATTTAAGATGAAATAAGAGTTTGGTGTGCGTAATTTGCTATTGTTATAGATTTCCACTCCACGATTCTGAGAATCAATATCAAAAAGGGATCCGTGACTTTGATTTTGAATTTCAGCCATCCGTTAATCCGGAAGAGATCAAGGATTTTGCAACTTTAAGATTTCTGGAAAATGCTGAAAACATCGTGTTTTTAGGTCCGAGTGGAGTAGGTAAGACACATCTTGCCACTGCGATCGGAGTAACTGCAGCAAAAAAACATTACAGTACATATTTTATCAAATGCCATGATCTGATCATGCAGCTAAAAAAAGCGAAACTGGAGAATCATCTGGAAGCAAGATTAAAACACTTTTCAAATATAAGCTGCTGATCATTGATGAGCTTGGTTATCTTCCGATTGAAAAAGATGATGCAAAGCTGTTTTTCCAACTGATCGATAAGCGATATGAAAAAAGGAGTACGATCATTACCACAAATATCAACTTTAACTCATGGGATGATGTATTTTTTGATCCAGTGATCGCAAATGCGATTCTTGACCGAGTGTTACATCATGCACATGTGGTAAATATCACAGGAAAATCTTATCGCTTAAAAAAATATACCGATCAAGAGGAAGAATAGCAAAAATGTACATTCTTAAATGATCAAAAATGTACATTTTAATGTTGACATTTATATTCATCATACCGTTTATCAAATTTATGAAGATAATAATAGCTGACAGCTTCTTTTTCCTGTGCTACAGCTTTATCCTTCACTTTCTTCATTTCAAGAAGAAGGTTTTTGAACTATTCTTGGAGTTTTTGTTTAACTGCTCCTGAAGATCCTTGATGGTCTGGTTAAGAGATTCAACAGTTTCGGAGAGATTCGCAACCTGTGCGATAAGTGCAGCATTCTGCTCTATTAGATTGCGAACAAATTCTTCCGTGATATTAATTGACATTCAGACCACCTTTTTTCCTGTTCTTTATGTTTCTATTTTACAGGAAACACAATACAAAACAGAAATATTAATTTCTCTGTTTTGTACAAATATTACTTGAATCTAATCAGAGGGTTCTGAACAGTTACAAATTTTTGTAAACAGAATGCAGTTTTATATACAACAAAAACACACTGTCTGATGGGATCATCCCCCACCTGACAGTGTGTTTCATAAGATTCAAAATATTCTGTTACGCAGCTGTCTTTGATGCCTTTTTCAGCCGGCTTCGCTTGTAAATCATAACGATCAATGCAAAAACAGACAGACAGGCTGACAACACCTGTGACACAGGCAAACCTATATACGGAAGCAAAAGCTGATCTGTTCGGAATTGTTCAATAATAAATCGCCCGATACCATA
>OLPA01000814.1_pt1 | contig 28416 bp, 34 predicted proteins | sample 1672811 | NCBI WGS metagenome assembly OLPA01 (sample SAMEA3136726, study PRJEB25190) | human gut metagenome | biome: human gut; feature: human-associated habitat; material: faeces | place: Austria | collected 2013
GACAGAGTATCAGATCACAGAAGAAAAGAATAAATATGCGCCATCCTACAGGATTGACGCTGCAACGGTGAAAAAGGCCACAGACAAAGCTTCCGCGGATACAGACCTGTCCACTGGGACAGAGACCATTGACATGGGAGAAGATGATGTAGTCACGTTCACAAATGAATATCTGGAACAATTTACTCTTCCGGATGCCGGAAGCAACGCCCTGGAACTTTTGACAGGTGTGGCACTCTTCGCATTGTTGATTGGATATGCTAACCGGAAACAGTTCTTTTGCAAAAAAAATGAAATAAATGCGAATCTGCTATAATAGAACTATCAAGTGAAGGAAAACTTACTTGATATATAATTTTCATCATCTCTTTTTAGAGCAGGAATATTTGAAACGGTATTCCTGCTTAAGACGAAAACATCCTACCGGATATCACTATATGACAGACGAAGACATCGACATCGAAAGCAAAGATGAACTTGTAACAAACAGTGTTGGAGAGATTGTTGTCACAGGACTTCCAGTCGGAAAATATTACTTTACTGAATCAAAAGCATTGAGCGGCTATATGAAAAACACAGAAAAATATGAGGCAAATTTAACAAAAGAGGACATTGACAATAGGGAAAATAAAGATATCCAGTTTGTTAAAGATATAGAAGCAACAAATGCACCAACTAGAGTATCAATCGAAAAAACAAACATTGAAACGAAAGAACTTATTGCGGGAGCTAAATTAGCAATCTATAAGACAAAAGATATGGATGGGAATGTGCCAAAAGAAGATGCTGTTCCGGTAAAGACATGGACATCTGAAAGCAGCGCAAAAGAAATTGATGCATTGATCCCGGGCGAATATGTTCTTTACGAGCAGGAAGCACCAGCCGGATACCTTCAGGCAGAACCAGTAAAATTTACAGTCATTATGAAAGAAGGTCTGCAGAAAGTTGCAATGGAAGATGATTTCATTAAAACATCATTTACCAAAAAAGATGCAGAAACCAGAGAGGCTCTTTCGGGAGCAAAACTGCAGCTGTTAGATCAAAACAAAACAGTTATCAAAGAATGGACATCCGGAACAGGACCAACAAACTTTGATTATATACCGAGCGGAACTTATTATATCCATGAAGTATCAGCTCCATTCGGCTATGACATTTCAGAGGACAAAGAGATTCACATAGAAAGTAAGGCAGACATGCAGTCATTTGAAATCACAGATGACAAATTATATGAACTTCCGTTTACAGGGAAGAAAGATATATATTATATAATTTTCGTTTGTGTAGGAATTACACTTATTGCTTTGGTTAATAGAAGAAAAATAAGAATATAGACACAAAACAGGATAATTCATGGATTACAGATAAGAAGAGGGCCAAGCGGCTCTCTTCTTTTTGGGAGGCAAATATATTAATCTTCATTAATACACAAACGATTCCTTTTTTGCAAAAGTATTATATTTTTTGCTAAGTGATATCATAAATAAAACAAAAGGAAGGAGATTAATATATGGAAACTTTCTATATTTTGGCTAGACAAAACGGAAATGCGATACAGTATGTTGAAGTGACAAAAACAGGAGGAACAAAAATTACCACAGATCCCAAATCAGCTACTCAGTTCAAGAGCGAAGAAGCCGCGGAAAAACAGAAAAAACACGCACCTAAAAAACTCAAAAATTACAAGATCATTCCGCAAAACCCGGAATTCATTTTAGAAGTAGAAAACCAGGATACTGATCAAAAGCAGGCAGAAGAGACCGGCATTGTAATGGAAAAGCGAAAGTCTTTTTCTCAAAATGTTAGAAACAAAATATATAATGATGCGGAAGGGCATTGTGCCATCTGTGGTCAGTTTGTTCCTTACGATGCTTTTACTGTTGATCATATAATACCATTAGCAAAAGGAGGAAGTAACAATGCAGAAAACCTGCAATGTACTTGCCTGTTCTGCAACCAACTCAAAGGCAGCTTAAACGATGATGAAATGATTGAAAAGATTGTAGATATTCTTTTAATTAAAGCCAAAAATGATAAGAAATTTCAGAAAAAATTATCCAAGAAACTTAAAAAATTATAACACTCTATTCAAAAATCAACCATATTGGTATTATAAAATGTCCAATGGCTCGTTTTGGAATTTTTCCAAGAAAGTCAAAAAACGGATCAAAGCAAAAAAAGGAATATAAGTACATAAAATACAATGTACAAATGCAAACAAAAATAAAAAGGAGGATAATAGTTGCAAATGGATTTTTATATTCTTAAAGAAAAGCCTAAAAAGATAATTGCTGATTTTGTGTATTGCAGAGATACGTGTGGTTCTGACAACTTGAATATACTTACTGTATTGAATGCTTTTCAGGAAGGAATTGTAAATGAAATAATAGTAGAACTAAAAGAAAGATTTCCTATATATGAAGATACAAACCTGCCAGGCTTCTTTAAAACGGATTATACTTTTGTAATGAAAAATGGAAAGTTGATTCTGTATAAGGGCGGTAATAAAATGTGTACTGTTCGAAAAGAAACGGCAGGAAATTGGATTTCTGCATTCCAAAATTGGGAGCAATTAAAAATTCATTACTTATATTCGCCTGAACTATTAGCTTTCCAGGAGGAAAAAGAAAGTGAGATTTATAATATTCTGGAAAAAAGATTTAACAGCGGAAGTGATCTTACGGAAGAAGATTATCTTATTCCCGAACATTATGGATTATTTTTAGATGATAGTCACGAAGCAGATATCTGGAGTCGCCCAGGTAAACCTGCATATTCGAAATATTTGAATATGCACGACAATCTTTTCGTAGAATTCATTATTTACAAAGATAGTGGTAAATGGGGCGCTTGTATGCAGCTACCTTATATCAGACTCCAAATTTTAGGAGGCTTTACATCTGAAAAAAAGGCAATGAAAAAGCTGCGAGAATGGATATCAAGAAATGAGGAGCACCTGAAAGATTTTGCTAATACAATAAAAAAATACAAAAAGATCACTGACGAGCTTCAAACTGGAGGACCTTTTATAAAAAGTTATAAATATTATTTTGAGTTCCTTGGATTAAATGATCCTGCTAAGGACTGGTGGCTAATTGATCAGGCCGAATTAAAAGACAGTCTAAAAAGAATCTATGACAAAGCTGTGGCAACATAAAAAAACAGAAAGGAATAGAAGATCATGAAATACTCCGTACAAATGTTAGTTACTGGAACAATAACAAAAGCAATTGATGAAGCTGATTCACCGGAAGATGCAAAAGAACTTGCATGTGAGAAATATGGTGACAGAAGCATTATATTATGCTCGTACTGTGTAGATAAAGTCGGTGGCTTATCGATTTCTGAAGATCCGGATACCTATGAAGTTGAACTGTTAGATGCCTGTATGGGTAAATATAATGTACGAATGTTGGTTACAGGAACAGTTACAAAGAAAGTGGAAGCTGATTCGTCGGAAGAATCGAAGGAAATCGCAAGCGAAAAATATGGCGACAAAAGTATCATGTTGTGTTCGCACTGTGCAAGAGAAGTTGGCTACTTATCGATTTCTGAGAATCCGGACATCTATGAAGTTGAGCCGGTAGATACTAACATAGGCAGTGAGAATAATGTATAATTTCAAAATATAATATAAAAGAGAGAGGAAAAAACAGATGATTCAAACAATCAATTTAATTAAAAAAGTAGGGAACAAAAGAAAAGTAATTGCAATAGCAAATTTAGAGCTCGATACATTACAAGATGAAGAAACAATCAAAGAAAGCTATGAAAATGTATTGGATGATTCGCTCAAAAAAGCACAAAAAAAACGAGGCAGGGCTACAGCCACTGACTTTCTAATGATAGCAACAAAAAAAGTGATGAAGAGATATCCAGATGTAATATTATTATCTGTTAATGACGACAGAAGAAAAGGAAATCAAAAAACTGCAATAAATTTTGAATTTTTTGTAAAGTAATTTTTGACCAAAAATATTAGAGGAATGCCGAAGCATTACCGAAAAGCGGAGTATCGCCAGGTCAGAATTCAGAAAGCATTCGATCGAATCTACCATAATCTATAAGAAAACGAAAAGGAAGAGAAGTATGAGTTTGATTTATTTATTTTTCCCAAAAGCAAAATTCAAGGGTTTTACTGGAATCGATGAATTGGCGGAACATATCATAGGAGGAATCATTGATAGTGTTTTTGCGTTCTGCGAAAAGAAAACAGATGTTTCCTCGATCAGAATTAAATACGAAGATAAATTAGTAGAAATCCGTATTAATGAAACAAAAAAAATAGAAGAATTTTCTTCATTGCGACATCCGTGCGTAAAAACAAAAATGATCGTAAAAAGTAAATGTGAAAAACTTGGAAGAGCATGCATGGAAAATGATAATAGTCCTATCATGCCTAAGATCACAATATCGGTATCGGACAAAGGCGGCGGAACGGTTGATTGTAAGGCGGAGTATATCTCACCTGGTTGCGCTAACTGATATTCGAACTAATTTTATAGGAGGTAATATGAGCATTGTATATAGCGGCTATATCTTCGATAAAGACTATAGCATGTTGGAATTGCAACAAATCATGGATGAGTTTCGGGAGATTGCAAAATCTTATTGTGAGAAGGCGATTTTGCAAAAAACAGTAGATGACTTTCTTTATTTTTATCATTATAGGGAAGTACACAGTGACAAGAGAATCCAGAATTTAATTGAGAAACTGGAAATGGCACAAGATCCAATGGCCACAATTTGGAAATATGTATTTGAATGTAATTGGCCAACGCTATTTTCTGAGCTGCAACATTATATAAGGAAGAAAATAGATGATTTCGAAAAATACCCGGATATCTTAGACCTGGAGTATGACTATAGATGTGAATTGGCAATTATTCCAACAAATGTTGGAATTCTTGTAGAATTCTTTGGAAACAATGATGTGGAAGATTTATTGGGAAATTCCAAATACCTGAAGAACTTTTCTTATTCGAACAGCATAGATCGTCCAAAAAACATTTCGGAAAAAGAATGGGAGCTGCGGATGAAGACGTGGAAAGAAGCACTCAGTCCGGATTATATACCAATGAATCACGGGTTTCTGGTGCAATTATTCGACACAAAGCATATCGCTTATAAAAAAGATTTGTCAGATATTGAGCTGCCATCTCCAGATAATCTAATCAGGAAATTAAGAAATACATTCTATGGGGCTGAGGACCTGCCAAATTATCCGGGGAATGACAGTACAATGTTCGATTATACGGAATTCTACAACAGCAAGGAGTTCAAAATTTGGCAGGAAAATATGGAGAAAGAAGCCCGAGAAAGATGTCATTTCTTTTCTGACAAAAAAGAACTGCTGAAACTTATCGAAACCACACGTAAAACTCCAGACGAAGATAGTCGCCCGCATGATATAAGTTTGAGCTAAACGAACAGAAAGATATGCCGGCACAAAACCATTTTAGAAATGAACTGGATACGATGTGCAGCTTATCATATGTAATTGAAGAACGTGGCATTGAAAAAGGTATTAAACAGGAACGATTAAATATTGTGAATACAGCATATGCCTGTAGAAGATATCAAGAAGTATTCCGGTGCTACTGATGAAGAAATCTTGGAAGTGAGGAATCACTTTACAGTAAATAGGAACTGAGATGCCTATCTATTATTTCTATTTACAAATTTACTATGTACATGTATGATTATACATGAAATACATAAAATCTTATGTGCTGATGAAGCGGTGTCTATATATAGATGCTTTAGTTCAAAGATGCTAGTTAGAACAAAAGGGCTTCTTGTACGGTGTCTACAGAGTAGATGCTTTAGTCAAGAAGTTCTTTTATTAAGAAAAGTCTGGAAATCACAATCACCGGCAGTTTGTTTATTTGCTTTGCTTTCCAAAGTTACATTTTTCAGTGCGCTCTTTTCGCCATTTTATACAATTCATTAAGCTATTTCCTCTTGTTACTGTCATTTTCCATACTTTCTCCTTTTTTATCGCAATATTGCAATCACTTCCGCGTTTCTTATAATGATTTCGTCTTTATCGTTTCCGTATTGCATTACGTTTCCACCGATTAAGTATGTTTTTTCTCCGTAAGATTTTACAGCTTCAATCATTTCTTCGATATTGTTTTCAGATACTTCAAGTGCACATGTGCCATCGAGTTCTCCACCATCGTAGAATCCAGCATAATAACCTTCTGAAATGTATGGATATAACAGCTCTGTACATTCAGAGTCTGTATACTCAGGGTCTTGAAAAAGCTGATGTGAGTTATCCATTACTTTACCAATTTGGAAATCTCTGTTGTCTGCCCTGATTCCGATGTAATCATATTCAGATTCACTGATTAAGCTTCTGATTTCTTCGATTGTCATTTTATTTGTCTCCTTTTCTGATTGTGATTGTACCGTCTTTTTCTTCTAGGACAACGCTTCTATCGTCTTCCGTCACACCCAACGCCTTTATCATTCCTACTGGAATGGAAATTCGGTAGTTCTTCGTGTTTTTGCCCGATGTTCCTCCGGCTTTGTTTATCATTACGTTTCTTTTTACTTTCTCCATTATTATCTCCTTTTTATTTTCTCCTCTCTTATCTTATGTCTGTGATTTTTACAAGTGTGTTAACTGGATTTTCTTCGTCTTTTGCTACGATTTCGAAATCTGCAATGATTGGTTCGTCATATTGTCCGTTCGCGACGTGTACGCATTCGCTTTCTAGAAGTTCTTCTACGTCTCCGTCTTCTGTCTGCCATAAATCTGCAAACCTAATTTTCTCTCCAACCTCTAATTCTGATCCGTTAAACATTTTAATTTTCTTCATCTTTCTTTACCTCCTGTGATGTTCTCTGTTTTTTAACTGTCTTTATTATAGCACAGTGGTGTCCACTGGTCAAGTAAATAATAAAAGATTTCAATTTTTTTTCTAATTTCCTCTTGACTTTTACATTTTTTTTCTTTCCTTTGGCAGTTGTATATCGATATGTAGATTTACATGATGAAGTAATTAAATATGTGGGGATTGTTTGGAGCGAAAACAGAACCCTGAAGCAACGTATAAAAGAGCATTCTGAACAGGATGATTGGTGCATAGGCGGTTGCTGGAGAGTTGAATATTTGCAAAAAGAAGTAAAAAGCCGGATTGACGCGGAACTCTTGGAGGCACATTACATCAGCAAATTTAAAACAAATGAATGGTACAATGTAAGTAAAGCAAATTGGGGAACTTCAGAACTATTACAGGATGATCCAGACGAAGAATGGAAGGAATATGAAACGATAGGCAATATTAAGCCCAGTGACATGATTGAAGCATACGAAGAAGGCTTTGCTTATATAGAAGATGGTTATTTACATATTTTAGATGAAAAACGGGATTACATATTACAAATAGGATTTCACATGATACGAGCGTATCCCTTAATCGAAAATCCAAATATTTATATTCCATCTCATTTTCTTTTAGCAGCTATTTTATACGAAATAGATTGGGACGAATCAAACGATGAAGATTTTAATTGCGATAAAATGCATGAAATTTTGCTCGATGGAGAAATGCATCATTTTTCTACACCAATCAAAGTAGAGTATTCAGAAATTAGCGGAAAGATAATTCGTTTACAAATAGGTCAAACTACAATAAATGCTTCGGATACTACAGATGAACTTTTTGTCACTTTTGATTCCGTAAGAGAAATACTTAGCGCCCCATGCTTTTACAGCATAGCAGCATCTGATACAAAAAAATATGACGATTTTCAACTTTCAGATCTCGAAAAAGAATTGGGGCTTACTTCAACTGATCAAGATGAATCTGCCGAAAGAAAATAAGCAAAGAAAAAGAATCTCGTAATGAGGTTCTTTTTTCTTTGAAACAGACCGGAAGTATAAAGTCGTTCCCTGCTCGAAAATGAAACAGACCGTTTTTGCTTATTCCACACAAAAAAAGTGGTTCCTGTTTTACGGACCCTGGATACCATTTTTACAGGAGGCGTTTGCTGGATGGATCTGACCTATCTGTCAGAACTGCAAGCAGTGGATCATAGTATTCCATGTTTTTAGGAACCTGGTTCCGCTTCGTTAATATTAGAAAAAACTCCCATATTTATAATGTAATAATAATATAAGGAGGCCAACAGAATGCCAAGAGAAACAACAAACAGAGTAACACTAACAGGAAAAATCAAAAGTCCATTTGTCTTTTCACATGAAGCTTACGGACAGAAGTTCTTTAAAAGTGTATTGATCGTTGAAAGAAAGAGCGGAGCAATTGACGAAATCGATCTTCTTATATCTGATGCGACAACGGATGTAGAAAAGGATTATACTGATCAGTTGTTTATGATCCATGGTGTTTTAAAATCACATATTGAAACAGAGAATGGGAAAAATCATTTACATCATGCAGTATATGTCAGAAGCTTTACACCAGGGCCTAAAAAAGAACGTGTTGCAAATGGCCTGATCAACAATATACATTTAGAAGGATATATCAGCAGAAATCCTGTAGCACGGGAGACATCAAAAGAAAAAAAAGTCACTGATCTGTTCATTGCTGTGCACACATCTGACTCAAGTTCTGATTATATTCCGTGCATTTGCTGGAACGATGTAGCTGAAAAAGCTGGTAAGTATGAAATAAGCGATTTGGTGAAATTATCAGGAAGATTGCAGAGCAGAGAATACAAGATGAAAGGAACTGAAAATAAAATTCGACGCATTATGGAGGTTTCCATTTTTTCAATTGAAAATCTTGGGAAAGAAGAGAGCGCAGGAAAATCAAATAAATAGAGAAAAGAAAGAGGGCAAACGCCCTCTTTTTTTTTGAAAATATAGTGAATTGGAAATCATACTTTTGTATCTACAAGAAAGATTTTATACCCCATAATCGGCTCACTTGGGTTATTTGAATCATTATTCCGGTATTCTTTAAAATCTTGGATAGTATTCTTATCAACAAGAAATTGTAATGTATTTTTTACGACATTATTGATCTGTTTCCGCTTACTTTTCCAGTCTTTATAATTTTCAGGAAAATATCCGAGCTCCGGATACAATCCGCGTTCCCGGTCATTTTCTGATTTGTTGTCATACCAGAGAAAAGATATTTTGTTACTGCGTAGATTATTCTTATGGGTAATCTGTGCGATTCTCCTCACCACATACCTTTTTATCAAAATAGATTCTTCTGTATCATTAAATTTTTCCTGCGTTTCAAGCAATTCCGCAGGTACATCTATGATCTGATGTACAATTTCTGCATAGCGGTAAAGAGCAGGTTTTTCATAAATCGTGTAAGCTGTAACTTCTTTCCCGTTCGAAGCATAAGTTACTTCTAATTCACCAAGCGGGAGGAGATATGATTTATAAACAAATTTTGATATTTTTCCCTTAAGATCTTTCCTGGAATTTACTTCTTGAGTGCAGTCGATCTGGATATGAATGGAACGGAGCTTGTCAACACTATCTTTGATAGCATTTATCTTTTTCGGAGTAGCCCTTGCATTCATATTTCCGGACATCACCTTTAAAATCCATTCTGGAGCAATAATGGTGTATCCTGAGTTAATTATAGTGTACGCTGCATCCATGACTGCCATATCAAATTGTGTGATGTTATATGCAGACAGCGAAACATTACGATCCTTCCAAATATCAACAATATTAATAATTTCCCCGTGTACCGGAATGGTCAGTTCGGAGCATTCTTCAACGATTTCTATCGGTTTTGTAGAGATAATCCGGCCAATTTTACTGTTGTTCATATATTGCTTATCAAATGATAAGGTTGGTATGGTTTCAACTAATAAATCTGACATAATAGCTTCCTTTCTTGCTTTCTTTTAACAAAATTCCGGAGAATTCTTCTGCCTCTGTAGACAGTGGAATGAATCCGGCTTTCATAAATATGAAAGTTTTTTCTCGAAATTTCTCATATTTATGAGAAAGGAGAAAAAGCTGATGCAACAGGAAGCATATAAGTATCGCTTTTATCCGACTGAGGAACAGCGGCCTTCTTTGCGAAGTGTTTTGGGTGCTGCAGGAAGATTTGAAATCTGATGTTCGCAGACCGGAATCAGTATTATAAGAAACGATGCGATCAATATCCTGATTGAGGGGCTTCGGATCCTCTATGAAGAGATGAAAGCAGCGTAAGAATAGAAAGAAAACAAATGCAGGGATGAGACAGCCCCATCGTGGGATCAGGAAGACTGATTGGAAAAGTCTGTGGACTCTGAGGAAAAACTGGTTCGAGGAACTTTATCAGTTTCTGAAGATGTGATAATAACCGCGGTGAATGAAGCAGGGAGCTCCGATCTCTTTAGGTGGGAGTAGTTCACTAGAACAAAGAAAAGAGGTATATAGAATGAGAAAAACAATCAGTAATAAAACAACCAAAGAAAGAATATTTGATGCAATTAATGAAGGGTTTTTCTTGGATGAAAGAAACTGCAAAAGATATATTAAGAAAATTAACCCAACATATTTTGATGATGAGGATTTTATTCATAAGTTTCTAAATAAAATACACAAGAAAAATGATGAATATATAATAAATGAAATGGATAATGATAGAGATTATCCTTCACAGTTTGTTGTTTTTCATGATTTTGTAAGATTTGTTTCTCCTTGTATTTCAAAAAGGTTATTGGCTAAAAAAGATTTTGTACTAAGTCTAAAAGAAGTAGCAGAAATATATACAGATTTGGATAAGACATTACAACTTGATCCTGATGTTTATAGTGAAGTATTAAAACATCCATCCATTTGGACAAGACTTCCTGATTTTCCAGAAGAATTGAGGAGTGATTATGCTTTTATGCATCATTTCTTGAATGATTATTATGCTTCATTTGTTGAATGTTGTTATTTGAATGAAGAAGAACTTATCGATGCAATTCCTACTGTTTTATTAGATAAGTATGATATTGTATATAGTCTTCTTGAAATGGGTAAAAGAAATGTATTTCAACATGTCAGTGATAGATTAAGAGATAATGAACAATTGGCAATGGAAGCTGTTATACTTGATGGGTATAATCTTCAATATGTGAGTGATAGATTAAAAGATAATGAAGATATTGTATTAGCTTCTACAAATCAATATCCTTGGGCTATTCAATATGCTAGTGATAGACTGAAGAATGATGATAGAATAGTTCTACCATTAATTCATAAAGATGATACTGTTTTTATGTATGTTAATGAAAGATATGCAAATGATTATGATTTAGCATATGAAATCATGAAAAAAAAACCAACAGCTTTTTGTTTTCTTTCTGATAAGTTACAAGATAATAAAACTCTTGCTTTCATGGCAGTCAAAGAAAGTGGCAATTATTTTCAGTATTGTTCTACTAGATTAAAAAAAAATAAAGACTTAGTGATGGAAGCAATTAAAACTGCAAGTAGCGCATATAAATATGCCAGTGGCAAATATAAAAATCATTTTGATTCTACATGGGACATGCTAAAAATAAATCCTAAAATTTTTAGATATGTAAATAAAAAACTTAGAGATGATTATTCTCTTGCATATGAAGCAGTAAGTCAAGATTACTATAATTTTAGATATGTGAGTGATAGATTGAAGGATGATATTACTTTGGTAAGAATTGCATGTAAACATGATATTGGTATGATAGAATATGCTTCTGAAAGAATTAGAGAAAATCCAATATTGCTCAAATTGTAAGAGGGATCATTCCATCTTTTTTTGTATAAAGAGATGGAGAGTGGGAATATGCAGCATTGAGGTGAGGTAGTATATAGGAACAGCCAATTGAAAGAACTCTTTTGCAAAAAAATGTAAAAAATCTGGATCTGTTATAATAGAACTATCAAGTGAAGGGAATCCTTGCTTGATGATTTACATTCCTTTTGGAAACAGGAATATTTGTAATGGTATTCCTGCTTAAGGCGAAAACATCTAAAAAAGATGTTCCAATAGATAGACTCCCTTTTATGATTTCAGAAAAAACCGATTGCTTAGGCAGTCGGTTTTTTCGTGCTTAGATGTTATTTCATTACGTTTTTGAGTAATGAGTCAGACCTACTTACAAAATATTGTTTCAAAAAAAATCCATATTAAAAAGAAATAACAAAATAATATAACCAAAAGAAAGGAAATCAAAACTATGAAAAAAAAGAAAGTTAGCACGACTTTATTAACGGGAGCTATGGCATTAACAGGGCTTATGGCAAGTGCTCCTGTTGCACTCAGACCGGTAACAACACTCGCAGCGAGCAGTAACGTTAAGGCAACTGGCGGAAGTGTAAATATCGAGAAGTATCTGGTCCTGAAAAGCAATGCGGAAGTACCAAATGTGACATTTGATTTTTCAATCAGTGGATCAACCGAAATGTCTGCAAGCACCCCTGTCGAAAATGGCTTACAGGTCTATTCAGGTACTGATACCAGCAAAGTGACAGGAACCCCAACCATTGGCACTGCCGTGTTTAAGAGTGGTGATACAAAATATAATTCCGTTCAGGATCTGGTGTCAAATGGAATTCAGGTAAAAGAAGGAGCAAAGGACCCTGTTACTTTAAAAAGTGACCAGAGCTATGCAAAACATGATGTACAAGTTGACTTCTCAGGAGTGTCATTTAACGAACCAGGAATATATCGCTACAAAATTACAGAAAGTACAGACAAGACAGGCACTGTAACGAACGATGCAGATGCAACACGCTATATGGATGTGTATGTTGTAGATGCTGAAGGAAATGGTACATTATCTGTTCAGGGTTATGTTCTTCATGCAAATGATGTGAAAGTAAGTCAGGACGGTTCTTCTGTTACATCTGATGCAAAATCAGAAGGATATGTAAACACCATGGAAGATAAAGATCTTTCGATTAAAAAACAGGTATCCGGAAATCAGGCATCTAAAGATGAATATTTCAAATTCACATTAAATGTAAAAAATGCACTGCCGAATACAACATACAATGTAGATCTTTCAAAAGCAGACACAACAACAAAAACGAACGGAGTTAACACAGAAGCGCATACAAATCCGGCAACATTCACAACGGATGAAAGTGGTAATGCAACGGTTGAATTCTGGCTGCAGCACGGACAGGAAGTAACTGTTCGCAGCTTAAGTATCGGTTCCGACTATGTTGTAAGCGAAGATAAGACATCGATGAACAATGAAGGATATACATCTGAAATTGTTAATGCAGATGATACAGATGGCGTGACAAATTTGGATTTCTCTACAAACGGAAGAATCGAAAAAGCGGATGCAGATGAAATTGACATCACCTTCACGAACAAAAAGTCCGGCACTATTCCAACTGGCGTAGTTATGGCAATCGCTCCGTTTGCCGCTGTTACATTATTTGGATCTGCAGGAGCAGCAACGATCGTGATGAAAAAGAAGAAAAATGATTAGGATTTTGTCTGCTTATTACAGTGAGTGGATTGATAATCTTTTTTGCGAAACAGTGAGTGTGTAATTCGCAAATGAAAATGCAGGGGTTTGCCCTGGCAGTTATGAAATTGGCACTCCATATAAGGGGTGTCAATTTTGTCGAAAGGATGTATGCAAAAATGAAGATCAAAAACAAATTATCAAATCCAATCATTAAATTCTTGATTAAAATCACCTTTATTGTTTTGCTGATCATTGCTGCACTTATCTATGTAATACAGGTGCATCGTGCTACAGGAAACGAAAATTCTCCATTTGTAAGAGATGGCGATTTATGCGTCTTCAATAGATTATCCAGTATCAATGTTAATGATGTGGTGATCTATAAATCACCGGACGGTAACTTAAAAATAGGAAGAATAGTTGCTGTTGGTGGTCAAGCGGTAGATATGGATGATACAGGGATTTATAAGGTGAATGGATATATTCCGGAAGAAGAAATTACATATCCAACAAAAAAGTCAAAAAAAAACAAAATAAAATATCCTCTAACAGTTGGGAAAAATGAGTATTTTATATTGAATGATTTTCGAACACTTACATCGGACAGTCGGGAATATGGTGTCATTTCAAAAAAAGACATAAATGGAACACTTCTTCTTTTATTTCGAAGGAGGAGCTTCTGATGAATTGTGTATATGAGGTTATAAAAAAATGTGACAAAACCGTGGATACAATTTTACTAATAGGCTTCCTCATCTTCATTTTGATAGGGGGCTATGGGGTATATGACAGTTATCTTGTATATCTTCATGCAAACGATACCAGTATTTTAAAATACAAGCCAAAAGATAACAATTTGCAAGACAATAAAATTTCCGGGGATATGGTTGCATGGCTCACGATGGATAAAACCAATATTGATTATCCCGTTATGCAAGGGAAAACAAATGATGAGTATTTGAACAAAAACCCTTATGGGGAGTATGCATTATCAGGTTCGATATTTCTGGATAGCAGCAATTCAAAGAAATTTGATGACGGTTATTCATTAATATATGGACATCATATGGAAAATAAAGGAATGTTTGGATCATTAGATGATTACACAAACGAAAAGTTCCTGGCAAAACACAAGAAGGGCACACTAATCATTGAAGGGAAATCATTAAAATTGCATTTGTTCGCTGTTTTGAGCATTCAGGCGACAAATGATTATGTATTCAATCCTACAGCTCATCATAAGGAAGAAGTAATAAATGAAATGAAAAAATATGCCTCATTTTGGGATGAGTCTGCAGATATCGCTGAAAAACAAATAATTGCTTTATCCACATGCAAATCACCAGAAAACGATTTCCGAACTGTCGTTGTTACATACGCAGACTAAAAGTCAAGGAAAGGAGAGGATATATTTATGAAGCGCAAGCATAGTATACGCGGATTGATATACAGTCTTTTGTTTTGCTTAACAATTTTATTTCCAAGCACTGTATTTGCTGAAACAAGAACCGTGACTGCACACATTCCAGTATCTTGCACCGGCAAAAATACAGATGAAGAATTTACGTATACACTGACAGGAAAAACAACAGATCAAAATGTAGATAAGGATGTGATAAAACTTAGTAATTCTGAAAAAGGATCATTTGACATCAACTATTCGTATCCAGGAACTTATTGGTATGAAATAAAGCAAGCCAGTGGTTCGGATGCGAAAACAATATATGATAACACAGTATATAAAGTTGCGGTTTATGTAACAAACGGCGATGCCGGACTGCAAGCTGAGGTCATTGCATACAAAGATGGTCACGATGAGAAAGTCAATGAATTGTCTTTTGTAAATAAAAGGGTAAATGATGTTAAAACAATAAATTCAACGACAAATGATATTCATAAGAATGCAACAAGCGTAAAGACAGGAGATACGGCAAATTTGAGAAGAAATCTGTTTACTGTAACGCTTTCATTTGGGATGATTATATTGCTTTTGCAAAAGAGAAGGAGAGTATGCAATGAAAAAGAAAAAAAGAGAATTAATTAAACGGATTTTGACTGTATATCTTGCAATTGCTTTATCGTTTACATACATAATGCCTTCTTTTACTTATGCGGATGATAGAACGCAATCAGTACCTACAGCAGAAAATGTAAAGGATACAGAAGCCCAGTCAAAAAACAAGGCTTCAGAAGATGTTGACGAAAGGTCTGTACAAGATTCAACAGATGATGACGCTTCTGGTAATGATATAGCAGATAACGAAGAACGTCAAACAGATAAAAAACAAGAATCAGCTGAAAAACAAGATAATTCTGAATCACAAAACAAAAGGAACTCTGCGCAGTTAACATCCGATTCAGATAGCAAAAATGCTATAGCTGTTAATGCGCAGCAAACCATATATGCAATTTTATACAAATCTGGTGAATTACATTTCCAATATGGTGATGCAGCCGACAGTAGCAAGGGCGAAGTGACTGCAAAATATCAGGTTGTTGGTTCATATGAGTATTATTCAGTTCCGTGGCATGGTAATGAAAGTTCTATAACAACAGTCACATCTGATAAAATTACGTTACCTGCTGATTTAAGCCATTTATTTAGTGATTGCACGAATTTAATTAAAGCAGATTTAAACAATTGGGATACCAGTTCTCTAAAAATAGCAAACTATATGTTTGCGGATTGTACCAGCTTGACTACTTTAAATATCAGCAACTGGAATGTGAGTTCGCTTACCACTGCGGAAGCAATGTTTAATGGATGTACTAGCTTGACTACTCTAAATATCAGCAACTGGGATACAAAATCTCTTACTAATGCACATTGGATGTTTGCGGAATGTACTAGCTTGACTACTTTAAATATCAGCAACTGGAATACAAGTTCTCTTGTTGTTGCGGATAATATGTTTAGAAATTGTAGCAGCATTACCAATCTGGATATCGGGAAGTGGGATACAAGCTCGCTTGGAAGTGTTGCCTTTATGTTCTCTGGTTGTAGCAGCCTTATAAGGTTAGATATCGGCAACTGGAATATGAGTTCTGTAGAAGATATGTCACATATGTTCGCTAATTGCAGTAGCTTGATCAGCTTAGATATTGGCAATTGGGATACCAGCTCTGTTGAAGATATCGGATCTATATTCCAACGATGCAGTAGTTTAGTAAGTTTAAACCTCGGTAATTGGGCCACAAACTCTGTTGAAGGAATGAGATCTGTATTTTCCGGCTGTAGTAACTTAGTAAGTGTAAATATTAGTGGATGGGATACAAGTTCTGTAACTGATATGGCGTATATCCTCAAAGGATGTATCAAGTTACAAAAAATTATCCTTGGAAAAAATTTCAAGTTTGTAGGGAAAAATGGTTATTTACCTACACCAAGTACAACATATTTCCCATACACCACCGGAAAATGGCGTAATACATCTGGTCAGGCTTTCACTCCGGAAGAAATTCCAAACAATGTTGCTGATACATATATCGTAGATACAATTAATTACAAGATTACATTTAATGCTAACGGCGGCTCTGGCACAATGGCAGACCAAAAGGTTGACTATAATGAATCGAAACAATTATCAGGAAATGTATTTGTACGAAATGGCTATACCTTTACTGGTTGGAATACTCAATCTAATGGAAGCGGAACAACCTACAAAGACAAGGCTACCGTTAAAAATTTAAGCGAAACAAATGGTGATATAATTACTTTATACGCAAAATGGCAAAAAAACACATACACAATTAGCTACACTTTAAATGGCGGATCTATTTCTGGTCAAAAGACAAGTTATGATGTAACAACAGAAGCCTTCACACTTCCAACGCCTATTCGTAACGGATATACATTTACAGGATGGGCCGGAACCGGATTGTCTTCAGCAACAAAGAATGTAACAGTTGCGAAGGGAAGCACTGGTAACAGAAGTTATACCGCAAACTGGTCAGCAAACGGTTATACAGTAAGTTTTAATTACAATAAACCAGCAACCGACGGAACAATTGGAAATGCAGGAACGACAAGCAAAGCTGTCACGTTTGATTCCACATACGGAACACTTCCGGCACCGACACTAAATGGATATACATTCGCAGGATGGTACACAGCAGCATCAAATGGAACAAAAGTTTCAGACACGACGAAATACACAACAGCCGGAAACAGTACACTGTATGCACACTGGACGCTAAATACATACAGCATAGGATATAACTTAAGCGGAGGTACTATCTCAGGCCAGCTGACAAGTTACAATGTTAATACGGCAACGTTTACTTTGCCAGTACCCACAAGGACTGGATATACATTCACCGGATGGACTGGTACGGGATTATCGGGAGCAACCAAGAGCGTGACAGTGACAAAAAGAAGCACAGGTAATAGAAGCTATACCGCAAACTGGTCAGCGAATGAATATATTGTATCATACAATGAAAATGGCGGTTCTGGCTCTATGAGTCAAGATACAGCAACTTATGGAGAATCATATACAGCAAAAGCAAATAACTTTTCCAGACCTGGATATACTTTTGCAGGGTGGAATGAATCTGCTGACGGAAAGGGTAGTGATTGGACATCCTGGATTGGAAAGCCTTGGACGTGGACATATACAAGAAGCATTACATTGTATGCTCAGTGGATAAAAAACACATATAGCATCAGTTACAACCTGAACGGCGGAACTATTTCCGGACAGAAGACAAGTTACGATGTAACAACAGAAGCCTTCACACTTCCAACACCTATACGTAACGGATATACATTTACAGGATGGGGCGGAACCGGTTTGTCTTCAAAAACAAAGAGTGTAACGGTTGCGAAGGGAAGTACTGGTAACAGAAGCTATACTGCGAACTGGTCAGCGAATGTCTTAACTATCAATTATCACAATGATGACGGAACAGGATTTCGTTATGTAAACAGTACCGAATATAGTGATGTAACCGGAAAAGATATTTTATTTACAGGAAGAGGTAGATATGATGATGACTTTGACGCAAAATATGGTCTTTTAAATGCATCACGAATTTACAAAAAAGGATATCATTCTGATAAATATTGGTATCTTGATAAAAAAAATGGAAACATCAAAGCAGATGAGGACCTTGGACTGGCAAAAGTGCAGGATGCCGCAGAGATATTTGGCAAGCTTTCCGACTTTGAAAAGGGTAATGTAACAATAGATATATATGCCTCAATGGTTCCAAACGAATACACTGTTAAGTTTGACGGAAATAGCGAAACATCAGGAAATGTCCAAAATTTGATATGTACATACGATAAGCTATTTAACATTCCAGAAAATACATTCAAGAAAGATAATTACGAATTTGTTGAATGGAACACCGAAAAAAATGGATCTGGTCAAAGCTATAAAAGTAAAGAATCCGTCAAGAACTTGACTGATAAAAATGGTGCTGTTATAACATTGTATGCACAATGGAAAATTAAGACATATAGCTTGTCTATATCGCATACAGTTTCAGGAAATATGGGAAATAGAAATCAAGATTTTGATTTTTCCATGACTCTTTCTGATAAAGAATCGGGAACGATAAATGCTGTATTCATTGATAAATCCGGCAATCAGACGTCAAAAACATTGAGCGTTAATAACGAAAATATAACATTTACACTATCACATAATGAAAGTATGAAATTTATAGATATTCCATATGGAACAACATACACAATAACAGAAAAACCTGTTGATGGATATACTATATCACACACAAACGAAAAAGGAACAATTACAGATAATAAAGTTGCTACTTTTACAAGCACAAAGAGTTCAATAGTTCCTACATCAGCTGATACTAATGTGAAAGAAATGAGTTTGATTGTTGGAATAGGATTGATAGCATTAATAATTATATTAAAGAAGCATAAAACAAAAGAAAGATAATAAATCGCCTCAAGTATAATGCATGTACTTGAGGCGATTTTGCGTTTGTCAAAATAAAAGCGGAATCTAATTCCGCTTTTAGCAATTTTAGAAGAGTCCATTTATAGTAATATCATTAAGATGTACAAGGACGGATCAATGCATTGCAATAAAGCAAGATTGGATAGCGGAAGAAACATCGCTGGAATGTAAGATTAGTATTCCGCAGATAGCGAGAAGGACGGTAGATAATGTAAAGCGCAAAGCAACAGATCTGGAATTGTGATATAGCATAGCTCTTCTGGCGTGATAAAGAAGTATATTATCAGATATGTCGTCATTTGCGCCGTCACCAGTGTGTAAATCGCCCCTGAAATATTCAATTGATTGAAGAGGAAGGAATTTCCAGATCTTCGCCGTTCTTCTGTCAGTTGTAAATAGCAGAGTCCCATAATGATATATACGCAACGTGTCATTTCTAATTACAAATGCATATACAATATCATTCAAAGGACAGCAATGGCAATGATTTCCACATTTTAAGTTTGAATCATTTCTGTAGCACCTCGGATATAAACCTGATGTTTTCTTTCCCGGTATTTTCAGATACCTTATAGAAAGCCGGTGAATGTATTTCTTCTCTTGACCATTATAAAAAACCTGTAAAATTTTTTTCCAATAGTGTTCAAGACTGTACCTGTCATTCAAAATCACAGATTCTATGATACGACATTCTTTTTCATTCCCTTGTTCGATTATCAGATAATTTTTCATAAAGCAGCCTCCTTTTTTAAATCATATCACATTACTGAAAATATGATATTTTTTCAAAAAGCCAGAGAAGCGCGTTACACGCATTAGATGTGTGGACAGTGGAAAATGAGTCTGACAAGCGGATGCGGCGGCTTGATTTGTTCCTTTAATTTTTCCTGTTTTATTTTCCCATATTAAAGCTGAAATACAAAAACATAAAAGGAGGAAAGAATATGAAAACATCAAAAAAACAGAAGCATTATCTTGTATGCCAGAATCACAAAGCAGTAAAGAAAGGACCGAGCTACAAAGTAGCAAAGTGGACATTACCAAATGAAAATTTAAAAAAAAGAAAGAGGAAGACCATATGAGATCAAAGAACATGATGACAATCGAGGAACTTGTAAAAACAGGAAAAATGAAATCATCCATAGAATTTCCATTGAAAAGACTTACCGTAGTCAATGTTGGGTTTCTTAACAATGATGAAGAAGAGGAAGAGACACAGCTTACGCTGGAGCATTCCCCACTGACAAAAGAAGGCATCAAAGAATTGAAAGAATTGTTCGGTTCTTTGACCAAGGAATTCAATACAAAAGCAAACCGTGTTACATACATTCACATCGTAGCCACCGCACAGACCGAAGCGGAACTGGAAGCTATGGGCTATTAGAAGGAGATAACGATTATGGGATGGACAGGAACAAGAGCCGTATATTACTACAAGAATGGAACTGTTAACAGGAAGAAAGAATGTGATGAATATTTGAATACATGTCTGGATGGTTATGAGTTGATGCGCTCTACTATGAGAGGAACTACTTATTACGCAGCTATCCGGAAAATCAAAGAAGAAAAACAGCCAGTAACGGGAGTAGTTATTTTGACCAGAGTAGACAATTCCGAAGGCCTCAACTTCTTCTACAAAGTCATCACTGAAAATATGGGACCGGCAGAAACAAAGTGTCCGGATTCTATATTAGATCTGCTGACGGAGCCCGAATCAGATATCACAAGAGATTGGAGAAAAACATGCCGTGAATACAACCAGCAAAAACGTGTGTTAGCTGGCTTCCATATGGGAACACAGATTACAGTCATTTGCAGCGGAAAGAAGTACCTCTTGACAAAATCTGTGCTGAGAGGACATAGTACTCCACAGTGGATCTGCTGGCCAGAAAGGACAAAGTTCAGAGTGGACGACATCATCCGATTAGGGTTCGAAAAACATCGTCTGGATACTTCTGAAATAACGTCTGCCTAAGCTAATTGCTCGGTTAGAAAATTGGAGGCGTAGAACATGAGATACAAATACAAAGACGACAACAGATACAGAGTGCATTTTATGAGAGCAACAGAGAAATTAATGAATGAACTATCAATTAAGGAGTTCATCTCTTATCTGGAAGAAAATGCAAAGTTTGAAGATTGCGTAGTAGAATGCATCAATGGTAAATGCGTTAATTGCAAAGCCTATGATCTGAAAGAAAAAGACAGCAATCTACACAAAGAATTTTTGGTAACAGAGGACGGTAGAATATTTTACTGGAGATCCTTGTATATCAAGGCTGAGTTGGTAGATAACAATGGCAATGCCGAAGAAAATGTACGTTGATACTGAAATGTACGATTGGAGGATACAAAAATGCTTGTTGGAGATTTAGTTTATAATGATGATTTTGATTGTAATTGTAATTATGATATTTATGATTGTTCAGAAGACGGGAAGCAATATGGTGATGGAGCAGAATTGATTTTTGGTACAAAAAGAGACGGCTTTCACAAACCGCTGGATAATATTCTTGATATGAAAATAAAATATATCACAACACAAGGTTCAACCATTGTAATAGAAGCAGCTAAATAAAACGTAGATTTTATGAGAATCCAATTAAGGAATACGAATCATGGAAAGAGAAAGGAAAATTCATGAAAATATACAAATACACTTACATGATCAGTTTTTGTGGTCATGGTAGTTTCAAATGTACAGAGCTAGAATGCAGAGAATGTGAAAAAACGATAAAAATAAAGGATGGAATATTTATGGAAACCACTATGCGAAAGAGTAATCTCAACACAGTGATTCCTGGATATGGTATGTACACGATATATCAAACAGAAGAAAATCCGAAGAAAGCGATTTCAAGCATCCAGAGCGTTCTCAAGAACAAATTGCGTAAGACACAAGAAGAGATTGAGAAAATCAATGCATCATTGGAAGACCTGGATGAAGAAATGATACAGATCAATGCAGACCTTTTACGCGAAAAAGATTTGAAAAAATAATCAAAATCCGCAAATCAATCAAAAAATCTGTTATTTTGAGCAAAATATTCAATGACAAGTAGAAAGTCTCTTTATGAGGCTTTCTTTTTTTTGGAGCTGATATCTGTCATATTGTAATGAAATCAAAAAATCATAAAAGGAGGAAATAATATGGCAATAACTACAAAGAAATATTGCACTGATTGGATGATCATCAAGATGATAATCAAAACAACAGAAAAGAATTTCTGCGGCTCCACAGCATTATATCGATTCTATGGAGCCAGAGAAGATGTGAGAAAACTTCTTGCAAACATGGTCCATCAGCACAAAGAAAAGAATCCGGATGGATACTGCCGGGGAACGGAATGCGCTGAAGAAGTGGATCTATATAAGGGGTACGCACTGCAGTCCTATGCAGAATATGACTCTTGCAAAGTAACTTTTACTGCATTGAAATATGCTTCTGTCTGCCACATTTTAGACGATGGCACAATACGATAGTTAAGTCATAAGGAGAAATCTATGTATTACAGATTTGAAGTTCGAAGAGCAGCGAACGATCCATGGGAAGGCTGTTTCCAATATCTATTCCCGGACCAGCGCCGTTTTCTTGGACGATGGATCAAAGAACCAAAATGGTATCAGAACCATCCGTTCACCAATTCCCGTTGCTGGTTTACACAGGAAGGCTTCGAAAAATACGGGGATTTAGTGGAGGAAGTGGTGAAGGAACGCATGGAAAACTTTTCAGAAGGAGAAATGCGGATTTTGAAACGTCCAAAACTGGAAAATATCGTAATGCACGGTAATATTCAGTGCATCCAGCTTATATGAAAAAAAAACATTTAATAAAAATATTACGGAGGATAACAATATGGCAAGTATTAATGGAATCTCACTCAAAGCAATGAAATCGTTTGAAGGCATGGAAGGAACTGCATGGCAGGGCAATGTCTATGTTGGTACAAAGAAAGTCGCGTTTTGGTCACAGGATGGAAACGGAGGACCAGATTGGTTCGACATGATGAATGGTTTTTCTAAGAAAAAACTTGTAGAAGTCATGAGACCTTATGTTACTCAAGAAGATGCTGAACTTGGAATCATAGATGAGTCATTCATGTGCAAACTTGTTTGGCTTGTCCAGGCAGAAAAAAAATTCAAAAAGGCACTTAAAAAAGGATATAAAGCCATGATGGAAGTCACGGACGGTTTTCATGTTGCGAACTATTATTATCCGGATGTTCCAAACTGCACAGCAGAAGAGCTCTTTATGAGACCTATTGAAAATAACATCAAAGGCAAATTTTTTAAAAACGCAAAGATTACTTATCACCTGTATAAAGGCCTTGAAGATTTTTGTATCGGCGGACAGCTCCGCCCGGAAGATATCAAAAAAGATTAGGAGAAAACATATGAAAAATATTACATTAATTGCAATGGAAGAAAGTATGGAATTGTTAATTGAATCAATTGTGGATGCGGTTGAATCTACAGATGATAGAGATATGCAGTTTGAAAAAGTGAAAACAGTCCTTATAGATAACGGAATTATAGAAATTGAGGAGAGTGCAAATGAAAAAAAATAAACCACGGTGGAAAAATCTTGATATGTGGGAGCGCTTGGCGAGAAGATGTAAGCAGAGCGGATGTTCTGAAGATACTGTCGAACATATTAGAGAGCATGGAAAACAGAGAAAGGAAAAATAATGCTGCGGTAAATATCCGAGAAGAAAGAAAGCGGACCTTCCTGACATATTTGAAGGCAGCCATGGAAAAAGCGGAAGAAGCAAAGATCTAGCTGGAAGCTGCGAAAGAGAGAAGACAAAAGAAAAAGAAGGCTACATAAAAAGCAGTACAAGGAAATGCACACATTCTTACAGGAACTTAACAAAATCATAGAAAAATAACAAAGGAGAACAGAGATGGGAAACAGTGAAAATACAAAATTTACACGGGATGTTTGGGTCGTTGAAGGAGTAGACGATTTGGAAGGTACAATTTTTGCTTATTGCAGTTCAAAGGAAACAGCTGAAAAAGCAAAATCAATAGTAGAATCAAATGGATTTGAGGATATGGTTAAAATAACATATTCGGAACTCCCAATGGATATGATTTTCTCAGGCGGGAAAATGATATACCTGAAAGAAAAAGAAGAAATGTCGCAAACGACTAAAGCTATCTCAGGAAAAGAATACAAGTGCAACCAGACTTACTTGGATGTTACGGTTAAAGCTGGCGAACTCTGGGGTAAATTAGACAGATTCAGGGAAGAAATTGATGATCTTGCGAAGCAAAATGAATCATCAAAATGCGAGAGCGATAACCTCCAGGGACACCGAAAGGAAATGTTGCTGTTCATGCAGAAAGAAGCAAAAGAACTGGATATGTCATTTGACGCTTTTTGCAATCAGACGGGTGATGATACATCGGCTCCGGCAAATTCTAAATATCAGACTAGCGACGAGAATCAGGAAATCTTAAAAATGATCGTGAAAATACAGTGCCTGGAATCCAGTATTCCAAATGGATGTGCATTTCAGGATGCGGATACACTTTTAGCAGACTATATGGGATGGGATATTGGAAATGAAGGAACTGGTATCACAAAAGAAATATTCGATACATATAAATTCAGTACAGACAAATTGGGGCTTATGAAGATTTTTGCTGATTTTGTTGGAACTGAATTTCCAGAATTTTTAAAAAGCTGCGTCAAAGCTTTGGAAGAGCAGGAAAAAAATTTGCTCAACGGAAAAGACGAAAAGGTTTTTGGGTTGAAAGATTTTTACTTCACATTCGGCTCTGATCCGCATTTTCCATATCAAAATGGATATGTGATCGTGAAAGCAGATGACCTTCAGGGAGCAATTTTGAAATTTTGCAGTAAATTTCCTAATCGCCATGTAAATTGTATGAATTGTGCATTCTTCTATACAGAAGCACAATGGAAAATAATTACAAAAAAGTATGATATGGGAAAATGTCATGAAGCTATTTGGTAGTAGTTTGCCAAGAAAAAATGGCTGATGAAATTCTTCCCTTTGCTCTGAAATCTCCAGGCGATGTATACACCTGAAAAGCATACGCTGTATCGTTTCCAGACAATTGTTTTTTGCATTCCTGAACATTACAATATGAATTATTTTTTACAATCGAAAAAAGCCAACCACAAAAGGCCGGCTTTTTCCTGAAATCATAAAATTTTCCAAAAGGAAAAATATGCTGGATCATTTTGTTTGATGATCCCGTGATTGTACAATTCTGTACATACATTATTTTACATCTTTTTTATCTGTTTTTCCAGCTTTTTTTAAATTTCTACATAAAATTTTACTACAATTGCAAAACAAAACTTTTCTTTCACCACAAAAAAGAAAAATAATCAGTTTATCCATTTTATAGTTGAGATCTATGTAAAATAGGAGGAAGGGAAATGCTGCTTACAGATCAGTTAGAAGAAAAGGTGAAAATCCACAGTCACAATACTATGAGATATGCTGTTCAGCTTGCAAAAGATGCAGGACTGGACGAGAAAGAGATTTATCAAGTACAGGTTGCTGCAAATTTACATGATATTGGAAAACTTGCGATTCCGGAAGAAATTTTAATGAAGCCAGGAAAATTGACGGAAGAAGAAAGAAAAATAATCATGGGACACGCTGCATATGGCGATGAAATGCTGAAAGACATCTTCTCAGTAGAAATCAGGAGAATGGTTCGATATCATCATGAAAATGAAGATGGCAGCGGTTATCATCATTTGCTTGGAGATCAGATCATTTACGGTGCAAAAATCATCCATATCTGTGATGTATACGATGCTCTTGCGTCTGATCGACCATACAGGCGTGCTTGGCCGGATGAGGAGGTTCTGCAGTATATTCGGGAACAGAGTGGCCATATGTTTGACCCAGAATTAACCAATATTTTTTTAAAAATGAAAATGAAGGATGAGTAGCCCACAAAAAGAGATACCGGATACGTTGGTGTCTCTTTTTAATTCAAAAACTACCATATTAAAAATGTAGCAAATGTTTTTACAAAATTGCACAAATGGTTCGTAGGCCGTTTTTTCTTAGATATTTGAGGTTTGAGAGTAGTGTAATTTTGTATGGGTATAAAGCCACATTTCGTTCACATAGCCATCTACTATTTGTTTGAGAGTAGTGTAATTTTGTATGGGTATAAAGCTCAAGCAAATAGGACTAAAGCCAAAGTCTCGTTTGAGAGTAGTGTAATTTTGTAGGGGTACAAAGCCATACAGATTTACAGCGCTACTTAACGCTCGTTTGAGAGTAGTGTAAGGGTATAAAGCTTAGCTTTTACACCATCCACTCTTGAACAAGTTTGAGAGTAGTGTAATTTTGTATGGGTACAAAGTAAAGAACTGTAAAGTATGCACATATGGCGATGTTTGAGAGTAGTGTAATTTTGTATGGGAGCAAAGTCAGACGGGATCAGGGAAATCATATTGCCTAGTTTGAGAGTAGTGTAATTTTGTAAGGGAGCAAAGCCAACACATACAAGCCACTGAATTTTGGATCGTTTGAGAGTAGTGTAATTTTGTAAGGGTGCAAAGCGAAAAAAACATATTCAAGTCTTCAAACGTTGTTTGAGAGTAGTGTAATTTTGTATGGGAGCAAAGCATAACTTCTCCGCAATCTCCTTCCGCATTGTTTGAGAGTAGTGTTAACTTGTAGGAATGGTAAAAAATAAGCCAGGATTTCCTGGCTTTTCATTTCTTATGGTTTGCAGCTCTGACAAGGTTCGTATCCTTTGTTTATCAGATCTTGCCTGCTGCCAGTATACTCTTTTCTGTTGGAGGAATTCATCTGCTGAACGCTGCTGCATTCCGGCTTATGGAACTTGTGAGTGTTTTCGTTTATTACATAAGTATTATCCAATTCGCCAGAAGGATTATCTGTATCTGAAGTTATATTTTCCGTGGTTGTATCAGGATCAGAAGACAGCTGGCTGTCACCGGTTGCATAATTGATCTCAATTCCAGGCTGTACATTATAGCAGTAAACACAAAATTCAATCCCGTCATCTTCAACGGACCGCGCTTCCATCAGGACTCCGCTTGCAACTAAATTACTTTCAGTGAAGATAGGAGTAACACGGTAGAGTACATGATGTTCTGTTTCTTTCACATAATCAGCAACCATGTTTTCAAATGGCAGCATCCCATCCACATTCAAATACCTTGTACCAGTGATAAGATTGCGCTCGTTTGCGTTTTCGCCGGCAAGCTGAAAGCCGACAAGATGACACCTATTGTACAAATACAGTCCGTCAACATTGTCATATTTTACGGTTTTCCAGCCGGATGGTTTTACCATTCCAATAGGGCCTCTCTTTTCAGAAGGCATAATGTCTTTGCATATATTTGCATAAGCGACACCGCATCTTCCAAGACTGTCCAGATTGGAGTAATGTTCAAAAGCTTTTGTAGTCAGTTCGGAATCAGCAAAGAATGGAGTATTGCTGTTAACTTCCACATAAGGCTGTCCAGAATAGGCTGGTATCGTAGTCTGATCAAACGCATGCTGCCGGCCAGCATCTTCCTTGGCAGCGGCATTCCCATTCTTTTCAGATACGTTTCCAGCGTCAGTACTCTGATCAGCCTGCTCATTGGTTTTTGAGTAACTAGAGGATGCACCGGAATCTAAGTCAACATTCTGACATCCGGAAAATAATAAAGATGCAGCAAGAATCAAGCTGCAAAAAAGTAGTTTCTTATCTCTTTTAAATTTCATTTTTTTTAAAAACCTCCCTTGTTATTTTTTCATGCGAAAATCCACAGAAGTCTTTTGAGTGGATGATATGCCAATTACAAAGATTAAGATCAAAAGACACATCCGATGGATAATCCCGGTTCCAGTGGTATAAAACAATCTCGGACAGGTCGAGTTCATTGATCAGATAAATAGCATTTTCTACAAAACAGTAATCATCCGGGCCTGCTTTTGAAATAAAGTTTTCTGCAACATGTATCTGGTAGTATTGTGTATCCGAATGCTCCGAACAAAATTGTTTGAAGCTATAAGCGTTCATCCACAAAACGCCAGATCCAACATAAGCAAGGATATCCCGCCTTACCTCACGG